>ERZ860023.164-NODE-164-length-44919-cov-2.058376_pt1 | contig 44919 bp, 25 predicted proteins | sample MGYA00509983_ERZ860023 | MGnify/ENA primary metagenome ERZ860023 (study PRJEB30046, sample SAMN00715180) | human gut metagenome | study: EMG produced TPA metagenomics assembly of the A metagenome-wide association study of gut microbiota in type 2...
GGATAGTCTTAATAACATCACGCAAACCTGATTTCATAATATCTTTGCTTTCAACAAAGTTATTAGCAGTAGATTCAACTATCATATCAGTAACACCTTTAAGAATATTAGTGATACCAGCGGTGTAGTTGAGATACATAAAAGTCATAGAAGTATAACGCAATAATGCACCGGCAGAAACATCGAGAACACTATTATATTTACTAAAATTAAAAATACGATGTTCCATATTATTTAACTGTTCATTCGCATTTTTAATAATATCACGAGGTGCTACACCAGAAACTCCACGTTCGTTCATTAAATATTTTGTAAGCTGATAATCAGTTTCAAAATTATTAATTGCACGAAGATTATAAAGTTCTTGTGTAAAACCTTTCATTACATCAACAATATCATAAGACATCACCTTTGCTTTATACTTTTTATTTTCAAGCATTACAGCATCGTTATAATGTCTAATTTCACGAAGAGTTGAAGGTTTAACTGTAACAGGAAGTTTATTATTTTTATCAAACCATTCACTAAACAATTCTACGATTCGAGCTTCGTATTCAGTATAACTTTCAGATTTGTACTTTTTACGAATATTAAATACAGGAATATGTTTAGGAACTTGTAAGGTTTGAGCTTTTGTAACAAATCGTTTAATACCATCAATGTCAGTATAATACCTATCTTTATGAATCATAGGAATACTAACAAATTGTTTAGCAGATTGACCTAATGTAGCTTGAGGAATAAAAGGCATTACCTCATCCCATCTACCATAATAGTTAATCCAGTTACCGTCATATTCACGAATAGTTCGTTGAATAAGATTACGAATAGTATTGAGTAACTTTTGTTCTTTATCACTTAAAGCTGCATATTCATCTGATACCGGAGTATTACCAAAATCAAGTTTATAAAGAACGTTTTCACGCTTACCACTAATATCAGTGATAAGACTAAGTTCAATAAGGTCGTGAGTTTGTAAATAAACAAGTTTCTCACGATTACTTAATTCAGTAAGTTCAGCAAGATGTTTAGCTGCTTCATTATCACTTAATGGAACAATGTTCCAAGTATGATTTTCATTATATTTCTTTATAATATCATCAATGATTTCAAGAGTTTTTTCAGCAGTAGCTCTTGTAACAAATCCGCTGTCAGTATAAAGATTCTTATAAATAGCATCACGAATATCTTTTCGTAAAGTACCAGTCGAATCTCCGAGACCTTCAGTTTTATAACTACCGATTAAATCTCCATATTCATTAATGAATTTATGCATTAACTTTTCACGAGCACGAGCATTTTTAGAAAGTCCCGGTTGGAACTCTTCAAGCGCACTTTCAAGTTCATCATTAATGCGTTGAGCTGCTTTCTTAGCTTTATAATTAGCTTCATCCCATGCTTTACCAGTAATATCAATTAGAGTAATACCGTTGTAAAAGCAGAATCAAGCCAAAGTTGTGTCTTATTAATATCTTTATCAAGTTCAAATAACAAATGTTGAATTTCTAACCATTCATCTTCTGTTATTTCAACACTATTAACATCAAATCCTTCAAGACTACCATTGTGTGAAGCAAGATATTCTTTAATCTTACTAAATGCAGTAGTATATTTAGGATTACGACTCTTATCAATTACAGCCCAAGTTACTACATCTTTAACAGATTGAATAACATTAGAGCGTATTCCAGCAACTTTTGTTGCAAGAGATTTAAGTCGAGCTATATTATTGTTTAATTCACCAAATTCCTTAGTAAATAATTCTTTACCTTCTTCACTTTCAGCATCATAAACTGTATCTTGAATTTTGATTTCTTCAAGTGTAAGATATGGACTAAAATGAGAAGCAAGTTTTAACATCATTACAAGTCTATCTTTGTAATCAAGAGCTGCACCATAATTTGAACGAATCTCTTCATAATTCAAATCCTTAGTAATAGCCCATAATTGCTTGATAGCATCATAAACAGAACTACTTAAATTAGCCAAACGACTATAAGTAGATTTCATTGCAGCAATATCTCGTTCTTCAAGAGCACTTTGAATACCACCTTCAAAACTTTCATCATCGAAGGATTTTAAGATATTCATAAATTCCTCACGATTTCCAACATTGTTATTATTCAAAAACTTCTGGATTCTATCCATAATTTTCAAAGTTTCAATAGCAATATTAGAATCGACAACAAGAGAATTTCGTAAACCATCTCTTGTAGGAACATCAGCATGAACAACACGAGAATATAGTTTTTCATTATCACCATAAATATTAATATTCCTACGAGGAACATCAATATATGTTTCTGCAACTATTCGACCAACACCATCATTTAAGACAGTACTAACCGAAGTCATAATGGGATTAATTCTGTAAAGATTACTAATAAATGTTTTTGTCCAATCATCTAAATAATTGAAATCTCTATTAGCATCAATCAGAACATCACCGTTAATATAAAGATTACCATTCTTTAACATAGGAGCTACACGAAGAGCTTCTTCGTAAGCAGACTTATTATAATCTACTTGAATTGCAGATTTATGATAACCCTTATAGAAAGAATGAGTTGCTTGTGTAGTAATAAAAATAGATGAAGTAGAAGATTCTAATTCATTATAAATAACATCACTTGCAGAAGAATGTGTATGTTCAACATTGATAAATGTAGGAGTAGTAACTTCAACTGAATTTAATACTTCAAAATCTGTATTAGATACAGAAGCAACATCAGTATCAATTACATCTTCTGTTTCAACATCAACAGTGCTATCAATAGCATCTTCTGTTTCAATCACATTAGCATCATTGAAATCTGAATTTTCATCCATTTGGACTGATTCATTATTATCAATAGCTAACATGAATTTATGAATAGCATCAGAATCTGTAATAACCGATAATCTATCAGTTATAATAGTTTCACCATCTTTTTGAACTTGTGCCATCATACCTTCTTGATAAGTAGGTATAATACTAATATCACCAGTCATTAAAGATGCTTCATTGCGAAGTAAAGGATTAACAGGTAAGAATACATAAATATCTTTTAATGGATTATTAGTATTCGTAGTAATTTTATATCGTTTATATACACGATTCTTACTACGAGTAATCCTTTCAGTTACATATTCTGCGTTAGCATATTCAGAATTAATTAATCGAGCTTCAGTTTCAATATAGAAATTCTGAGTATTACCGTTTTCATCAATATAAGAACCAGTACCAACATTTTCGCCGTTAGCATTTTGAACATAACCAATAGTGGCTTTATTTTTATTTGCTTCCCAACGATAACGTTTTTGTATATCACTTAATAATACCGGATTCATATCTGATTTCATACGAGATATTAAACTCATAACAGGTATAATATCTACATTTCCATCAAATACAGCTTTTTCAGCATTTCTTAAATTCTCTGCGTAATTACCAAGATTAACAGAAGGGTCAGGATAATGAACTTCACGACATAAAGCATCATATTCTGCATTAAGTCGATTAGTACTTATAAGTTCAATCGGAATATATTTTGAAACATTATAAGCATAATTGAAACCTTCTGTAACATAAGTATAAACTAATAACTGACGTATCGTATGAGCAATATAAGGAATCTTACTATCCCACATACGAAGAATACTATCAGTCATATTAGACCAAGAATTGACATCATTATCATCACGTTGGATTCTAATAACATCATAAGGTACAGAACGATTATTCTTACGAACTGTTAAATACTTAAATATGTTATCGCCTCTAAATTCAGGTGATTTCTCAATATAATCTCTTAATGTACTATCTTTTTGAATAAATTGAATTTGTTGAGCAAGTGAAAGTTTAGTGTATTGAGTAAAAATTTCAGGTGTATAACCATCTTTAACAGTATTCAAAAGAGTCTTAAAGATAAGTTTTTGTTCTTTAAGTTGTTCCTCTGTATGAATACCTAATGTAGTAAGAACTTCCGGAGTATTATCAGGTGTTAAAATAGGAAGAACTTTAACAAGTCCATTATCTAATCCACCGTTAATACTTACGAGATAGTTCATAATACTATCAGTAACATATTTATAAGTAGATTCATCAATCGAATTTTTACGTTGAAGTATCTGACCTAAAATCGTATTAGCAACGTGATGATTTCGAGTAATGAAAACATCACCGAAACCATTAGCCATTAACCAATGTGCATACTGATAACGAGCTTGAATTACTCCGTAAGCACTTTGATTTTCAGTATCATTAAATTTGTTGCCATCAAGATAACCTTCAAATGAACCAACAAATATACTTTCAATAATGTCTTTACCATTATCAAGAATTACCTTATTTGGAGTTTCATATCCAACAGCTAAATCCTCAATAAGTTCACGACGTGTCATAATATCATTTCGTTTCGGAAGTTCCGCACGAAATCTTTTCATATCCAAATAAGTAATCGCAGCAAGAGGATTACCTTTAACATCTTTTGGTTTATAATGCCGTCTAAAAGCATCAGAACTTTCGCGAGTAAAAGCCGCTTTAATCGCATCTATTGCTTTAGGATTACCAGCATTTTCTTCGATATATTCATCAATAAATCGAAGTGTTTGATTATACTTATCATTTACAAGTTCTTTTAAAGCTTTTACTGGATAATAATATTCAGCAAGTTTACGTTCTTTTTGGTCAGCCTTAAAGAAACTATCAACCCTACTTTCACTTTTAAGCATAAAGTTAAGGTCAATCAAATTAGTAGCAATTTCATTATATTCAACAAAATTACCAAGAACGCTAATCTGACGTAATAACCAATCTGCTGTACGATTATCACGATTTTTAATATTATCTAATAATTCCTCAGTAGTTTGATAACCATATTTACCACTGATTTCATTAATAGTGACATTGGGTAATTTATCTCTCAGTTCATTAAGCTGTCCAATAGTAAGAGTTTTAGTTTTACTTTTACCACTTGCGACAGTCATTATGACATCATGAGATTCAACCGGAGTAATTTCTTTTTTAACAATTAAATCAGCATAAATCTTAGCAAGTTCTACGCTATAATCAGAACGAATTGCTTCAACAGCATCAAGAATTGTAAAATTACCACGACTCAATGATTGAACTTCCATTCGATTAACTGCTTCAACAATAGCAGGTTGATGAATAAAAGCATCCTCATTAGTAAACCTATTAGCTTTACCATTATAAAGTTCAATAGTAACACCAGATGATATAGCACGAGCTACACTTAAAGTATGAACATTAAGATTAAATCCAAGTCCAGCTTTAAGAACATCAAGAATACCAGAAGTAAACTGATTCATTTGAAGTTCAACTCGCTCACCACTAATATCCAAATGTTCATTGAGTGCATCATTATTAATCCAAACATCATTAACCCAAAGAGCCTTTTCTTTCGGTAATAATTGGATATTTTCAGCACCATATCGTTTAGCTAAAAACTCTTTATATTTACTTGTTAATCGAGGTACACCTTTATCACTTACAGTGTACATTTCACTTCTATCAGCAAAACCTTTAGGTATCGGTAAAGAATTAAGACTAATCTTACGACGAATACCTTTAAGTAATCTACCATGTAAAGTAGAAATTGTTGCAATTAAAGTATCGAAATTAACAGAATGACCTTTAAGAACTGTTGAACCCATACTCATGTTATTAAGAGTAATCTTATCCATAAGATTATTAGGATTCAAAGTTTTAAGAGTATAATTCCAAAGAGCATTATCACGGTCAGATACAGCTTGAATTTCAGCCATACCATTAGGTTTATTTACTTCTTCAGCATGATTTGGATTAGAAAGAACAGCTGTAATAATATCAATCAAATGATTATCACGAGCTTCTCTACTATTCAATTCATAAATACTCTCATTTTGAACAAAGTCTTTTGTAAAAGCATTAAATGCCTTATCAATATTACTTTGAATAGCACTTAAATGAGGAACAATAGTTTTATCAGTATCCTCAACAAGATATTGGAATTTTGATTTGATAGTATCAAAATTACTAATTGTATCAGGAGAAATATCAATAGTAGCTAATTGACTATTAACATTCTTAACAAACTTAATTAAATCATTGATTGCTTTATGAGCACGAATTAATAAATCCGAAGTATAAACGCGTTGAGTTTGAGTGTAATTACCAAAATCTTCAGTAACACCATCTCGCTTATTAGCAAGATATTCTCGAACTAAACTATTTACATCACCGTAATTCTTTGCAAATCCATACTGTAAATTATGCAGAATAGATTTAAGAATCTTAGTATATTCCGGATTACTTTTAACATCTTGTAAATCCTCTTTAATTAATTCAATTATATTATTGAGAGGAGATTGATTTGCATTAGTAGGTACTAAATTAGGATTATAATACCGGCTAATCCACTTAACAATAGCATTAAAATTATGACTTGTTAAATTAGTAAATTCTTGTGGAGTAGTAGCTAATTCGATATACTTTTGCTTAAATACCGATCGTGTGAATTTACCCCCTACTTGGGCCTGCGAGGCATCAAATTTCGACTTAAATTCGACAGGTATATATTTGTCTTGCTCAAAAATTACATTGCGATAGTAGGCGTAAATCGAGTCAATATCGAAATCCCAGCCAGTACGAGTAATAAGACTTTGTGGAAATATAGCTTGTGTAGCATTATTATTAAGAAAACCAACAACTTCAAATACAACCATTGATTGTTTACCCTCGGTAGGAATACGAATGCCTATCATCCGACGAGCTTCAACATCAAGTTTGTCAATATCAACAGTTATAATATCCTTAGTTGTACCATCTTCATTAGTAATAGTTTTAATAGTACCAATATTTTTATAGAAATCCATTTTCCACGGATTAACTATAACTTCTGCATAATGGTAATTTCCATCCTCACGATATTCAGCTTGTAATTCAAGACTTCTACCAGTTCGTTTACATTCTTCAATAAAACTTGAAGCATATGTGATAGAACCATTAGCAACAAGTTCATCAATAGTTTTATTGTAAAGTTCTTTATCAGAATAGAACTCATTATGTTTGATTAACTCATTACTTGCAGTAAATATATCTGCTCGAATAGGAGCATGAAATCCGGGAAGATATTTATTAATAACTTGTTTACTTAACATAGAAGCCAGTATCTTCTCTAACTTACCTTTAATAACAGGATAAGATAAAGGCATAGTCGGAAGACCATCTTCTTTAATTTCAAGAGCTTTTCGAATAGTTATAGCATCAACATCATCCGATATAATTTCTTGAAAACGATTAACAAGTTTATTTATATCAATTTGAATAGCACGCGAGCATCAGTTCGAATTTCACCATTCTCATCGATACCACCAATATCGTAAAGTAATTGCATAGCATCTTCACGAATATTAGTAGCTAATGTTTTTTGAAATTCATTAAACAGTTCTTTACCAGTAACATCTTTGCCATCTAATTTATAGATAGCATTATTCCAATCAAGACCTTCCATAATCTGCTTAACTAACTGACCACCTAAAATAGTAGTTTCATCAAGCAAATCAGCTTTAATATCTTGTTGAATAACAAAATCACTATCTCGCATATAAAGAATAGACCTATCATCTACTCGATTTAGTGCTTCAATATCAAGACCACCTTGGTCATTATGAATTTTAACTGGTGTAATACCAGATACTTTAACAGCAGAAATAGGACTAACTTGGTCAATATTATTTTGAATCATCCAATCATATAATTGACCCATAGCACTACCTCGTGTCATACTTTCAAAAAGAACAACAGTCGAGTCTTTAATTTGAACACTATCTACTTCATCAGCAAATATATCAACTTCATTACCAGTTACAGCCGGAGCATGATAAAAATCACCACGGCGACGACGAGTTGTACCAAACAATTTAACTTGTTCTACAACTTTAGCATAAGATGTAGGATTAAATGTTTTAGTCGGGTCTTGTAAATCAGTAATATATTGATACAAAGGTTCACTTGGATTCCAACGACCAGTGGCTTTCAAAAGTTTAATAAGACCTACATCAGTCATAATAGACTGAGAGTCATTAATAGTAGCAGTAGCACGATAAGCATCCAAAATAACTTCATTTTGAATACCCATTTTATCAAGAATATTACTATTGAAATTCATATCTTCCATAACAACAACCTTGCGAGGAGTATCATTATGAATTGAATCAATAGAATTAAGACCGTTCTTAATAACTTGTGCTACACGTTTATTGAGGTCTACTGTATCTTTATATTCTTCAATATCACCATTAAATATAGCGTTCATACTATGGTTATAAATAGTATGATTAAGTAGTACTTTAAGTAAACTTAATCGAACACCATCATTATCCATAATATCGTAAGTAGCAAGAACATGCTGACGAGCGCTATTTAACAAACTTTCTTTCTTTAATGTAGGAATAGTATCAAGAGTATACTCTTTACCATCAGCTTTACGACGTTTAATCCAGTCATTAGCTTTCTGATTATATACTTCTTGAACTAAATCTGCTAAATAACTATCGAAAGTAGTAACGACACTTGTATCAGTTTTGATATTAGTATCGTAAATACTTTTAGCAATATTTTCAAAACTATCAACACCAGTTGTAGCGTTCCAACGAATATAAGCAGTTACGAAATCACGAATATTACCAGTATTAGCAACGAGATTTTCATCGTAAGGTTCGTTGCGAACTTGTGCAATCATATTACGATAAACTTCTGCAATATCTACATTATTTATCTTTGCAATATGAGCAGGTAATGTAATATTCTTACCATTCTCAATATAAGTAATATTCAAGAACTGAAATGCCTTACCAGTCGGAATACCTTTTGCATCATAAATAGCTTTACCATTCCAATACTTTCGATTATGACGAGTTTTCATTTGAGCAAGATTCTCATCACTATTATCTCTTAATTGGAATATAATTTGTCCAAAAGTATTAAACTTAAAGACATCACTATTTACAATCTTTTCGATAGAATGAAAAATATTAGATTCTTCATTTATCGGATTATCTGTTATACGAACAAACTTATTTCGTGCAACAAGATTATCTAAATATTCAGTTACATAAGAATATATACGAGGAGCATGAGTAGCTAATCTACTACTAATACCATTCATCGGCAGATAAATATTTAATCCACGAGAAATAGCATCATTAATAAAAGGAATTACTCGACTTTCAAAATCTTTTACATAAGCATCGTAATCTGCATCCGTAAAATAATCAGTTGTTGTAGGTTTATTCGGAGTAATATTCTCACCCTTAAAACCATCAATTTCGATAGTATTTTTAAGACCTCGAATAGATTCTTGTCCAGATGTTGCTGGAGCACCTATCGCACGACTTTTAGTATTACCTGAGAAAATAAATACCGATTTAGGATGTGCTGCAACAGCGGCAGGTGTATAATTAGAACCAAAAGTCTTAACGTGAATTAAAGTACGAGGTTTAGAAGAATCTTTAATAAATAAATCATCGACTTCAAGTCGTTTTGTAGTCATCATATAACTACGAGGACTATCAGATGTTAAAAATACATATTGACCAAGCATATTAAGAATAACTTCGGTATATGTATAAAGAGCACCTTGTACCTCACGATATTTCAGACCTTTATTTCCAATCTTAACACCATTAAATGCAGATAGTGCAAACTGATAACGACGTTCAACATCGGAAATAAATGCAGGATTTACTTCGTATTCACCAATACTATTTTTAGTGAATATTCCAAGACCAGTCTTTTCATCATAAATAAGAATATTATCTTCTGCACCCGGAGCAGTTAAAGTCGGGTCATTAAGATAATCCTTAAATATATGTTTAATGTATTCGGTATTTACACCAGTACGAGTAACAAATCCACGAAGGAACTTTGTAAGCATACTATCATACTGAGGTGAATAATTAAGTTTACCTTGAACATCAAGATAACTCATATTCGTAAAACTGTTAAAATCATAAGTAGCAATCTGTGCTAATGAATATAAATATCCATTAATATTATGCGCAGGAATCTCTTTGTCACGATATGTATTAACACGATGTTTAGTATCGTTAACTACATTTTCAAGAAGAGAATTAACTCTTGAATATACTTCATTAACATTATCGTTTGCATTGTAATATTGAGTAAGAGCATCACGAGTAATTGCTAATCCTAAATAATTAATTACAGACATCTGTTTATCTAACAGAGCTGCTTTATCAATCTTACTACGTCTTGAAATAGGTTCAAAAATACGTTTAGATTTAAGATTAGTATAAAGTACATCATTCAGATTATTATACAATCCAAATTCAATATTTGTACTTAAAACACTTTCAAACCTATCAATATATGTTTTAACACCAAACGATTCTCGATTGTTCTGATAAATAGTGGCATTATTACCACCTTCTAATGCAATAATATTTACAGGAATAACAGCAAGTTTAATTCCAGAAATATAAGCATTTACAAAAGAATTATCATAATCAGAAGCAGCAGAACCATCATCTTCAAATACTCGTTGGAATATTTCAAGAATAGGAGTAAACTCATCATTTATAGCTGCAAGTTGTTGCAATCTATTATATATATCTTGAGGTTGAATATCATAAAGATGTGCCTCAATAAGTTTATTCCATAAAACATTAATATCAATAGGCGCAGGAATGTACGCTTTATTAGCAGTTCTATTTTTGAAATTACTCGAACCTACAAGAAGAGCTATTTGAGCTTTAACATGAGATGCTAACGTATTCTTTCTATCAATACGTTCTTTTTGTAAATCATCCCACATTACTTCAATATCTTCAATAGCATCACGTTGTCCTTCTTCTGTACTTTCATCATCGACAATCCGATTATTTTGATAAGCACGCTTACGATTAATACCATAGTTCTTATCAATATAATCAAGAAAATAATTAAAGATTTGACTATTACCTTTATTCAAATCAGTGAGTACATTTGCTACAAAAATATCGTTAAATCTTGTAGGAATAAAATTAGGTCGAGCTTTATACTCTTCAAGTTCTTTATTAAACTCAGCAAGAATTAAAGCTTTAAATCCACTACGAGAAACATCTCGGTAATTAGCTCCAAAACGAGCTTGTCTTTGTTCCGCAGTAAGACCTTTTAACTTAAAATAAGCAGCAGTTAAAACACGAGCCATATAGGCATAATCCATCTCATCAAATGTAGCAGTATTTACAATAGACGGATTAAAAGCATATTTAATATCAAGACCTAATGCGTTACCAAGAGATTCAAAATCTTTACGAATATCTTCACTATAAGTTTCATCTGTTGAAAGAGCAGCTAATACAGATTCTAATTTAAGTTCTCCACTTGTATAAACGGGATAACCCGTAGCTCCATAAGGAGTACGGGCATCCGCTTCTGCATATAAAAACGCTGTAAGAATACGACGCTTAAAAGCATTTTCTAATGATACATCAGCATTATCTTCAGCATAACCTCTAATATTATTATAATCTTTAATAGTAGGTAAAACACCTTTTTCCATTAAAGATGTAATAATATCTTCAATAGGCTTAGTCTTAAAAGACTTCATTTGATGATAAAGACCAGATTTCTCAAGTCTTCCATCAGCAGTTAAACGATAAGGTTCAGGACTACATTGTGCATTCATAAACTAACAAATTTTGTTATTATTGTCATCAATATATTTATCAATAAATTCGATTACATATCCACCGTTTGAAGATACAACATTTTTCTGATTATTCAAAACATTTTCAGAACTATTTGAAAAAACCTGACCAGTGGGCGTCAAACCCACTCCCCCACCGGGTATCACTATGTTCGGGCCAATATCAGAAACATCAAGACTATTAAATGTTTCAGAATTATTGTCATCAAACGTAATTTCACCGTCATCATCAAGGAAATCCAATTCAGCTTGAGCTGCTCTTTGATTTTCTGTCAGAGGTACATCAGGTGTTTTAATAGGTTCCGTAACTGATAAATTATCATGTGTTGCATCGTTTGTAACATTAGTTTGATTAGTTGTAACTGAGGTTGGCTCCGCTGCTGGGCTTCGCCCAGCGCTCCGCTCCCCGGTGGGAGAGGAGGTTGCACGCCCACTGGTCGGACTTTTTGCGCGTCGGCTATTCACACTATCCAAACTATTAATTACTATATTTCGTACATTATTAAGTAAACTATTATCTGTAATTGTATCTATACCAATAACAGAAAGAATTGCATCAATAATTTTATCCCAAAGACTTTTATGTTTCTTAATCTTCGGAGCTTCTTCTACAATAATCCTATTTGCCAAATTAGCAAACTGTTTATTTGTAAAAGCATAAGTAACTATTTCAGCAGGAGTTTCACTTAATATTTTAAGATATGTACGAAGATAACCAAGTTCAAGTTCAGTTAAATCGCTCTTATATTTAGCATTAAATTCTTTAGCATCAACCTTAAATGCAGTATCATTAATATCGCTAATTAAGGTAGCAAGTTTATCGTATAATTCTTTAGAATTAGTTTGTTGTTCAAAATACTTATGAAGAGATTCATGAGTAATATTAACACCTAAATCAGTAGCAGTAAAATTACGTTTAGTAAGTTTATTGCTATTGATAACGATAGTTTCAGTACCTTTATCATATTGAGCAATTATAAAATCTTGTTTACTTGATAGTTTCTTAATACTGAAATTAGTTTTACCATCAGCATAAATTCTATCATATAATTCAGCGATTCTATTAGCAACATCTTCAGATACGAAATCAGGTATAACACCTAATACCCTAAGACCTGCTACTTTATCATCTGTAATATTAACAAGTTTTTGATACCAGTTTGTTTCAGTATCATTTGTCATTGAACTTAATGTTGTAATTGCTTTAACAGCAAATTCTTTTGTCATATCTTCTGATTCTCGAATAGGATTATCAGAACTTTCAGATTTAAGTTCAAAGAACATTGCAGGTTGAATAGAATCAATAGTATAATTGGTAACAACATTACCATTGGTATCTCTAATTCCAATAACACTTGTTGTTAAAGCGCCGGTGTCAAGAATAAAATCTTGCATCGAATCAAATGTTGAAGAAACAGATTTATCAACGATACCTTGTTGTTTAGCCCAATCAAGTATTTTAGATTTATATTGACCTTTAACTGCTGCATAACCATCATCTGTTTTAACACCATAAGTATAATGGTCGCCTTGCAATGCAGTAGTAACACTACGTTGCATATTACCATACAGTTTACGGAATAGATTATGATTAAGTAAATCAGTTAAATCTTTACCAGTAATACCTCTTGCTTGCAAATCAATTACAGCATAGTTCCCTTTGTTAGATTTACTCTTCTCAATAATACCATTTAATTGAGCAAGTTCTCGTGCTGTAAAAGGACTCTTAGCAATACGAACTTTTGAAGTAGTTCTATTAACTGGAATTACTCTACGACTTAATCGAAGTTTAACAGGAGTAAATTTATCACCAGATTTAGTATATTCAATACTAATTCTATTGATATAACTTATTCCATTTCCAAGTATATTCTTTTTACGAACAACTGTTTGAAAATCTAAATGTTTAATATAACGAGTTTTTCCAGTAGCAGGGTCTGTATTTTCGTAAAGAGAACTAATGTTAAACCATTCAGCTCCCGGAACTCCACGATTGTAACTTGTAATGATAGCTTCTGATAAAGGAGCTAATCGACTACGAATATTAGCATTATGAGCTTTAGTTCGAGTCTTATTAGTATCATCTACAAGAGTATACAGACCAGATTTAGCATCAGTAGGAAGAGATGTAAACGTAGCATCTGAAATAATATCACTCATAGTTTGAGTAACAAATTCCATAGCAGCTACATTAAACGGTGTATCTGCAACATCACTTGCTAAATTACCACGATGTAATGGAACATAACTTTTTCCATTCTCACCAGCATTAGCTTGAATTTCAGCATACATTTGGAAATGCCTATCAGATGAAGTAATTTTATCTTCAACAATAGGATTATTAAATGCAGTATCAGTAGTAAGTGATGAAACTAACATTAAACCATCAGCATCAGGCTGACGTTGAATAATATTAACAGCAGGTTTACCATTAACTGTAACAGTACGTTGCATCTCTTCATTTACATTAGCTCGATAACCACTTGAATCGGCAAATGTAATAGGAGATTTATTAATACCTTTTAATACTAAAATTGCAGAACCTTTTTCTTTAATTTCACTAATAAGTTTTTGACTTTGAATGAAATCATTTCCAAGTTTAGTATTTAGATTTTTATAAGCGTTCTTGATTCTAAGTCCATAACGAACATAATCATTAAGATTTTTAAGTCTTACGTTATAGAACATAGGACTAATAAGATAATAAACCTTATTCAAATCAAGAGCTTCAATATCAAACGCTTCAGGACTAACACCTTCGACTTCGGTATTATATTGAATAGCTCCAATGAAAGCATTGATTATTTCAGAATGTTCAGTTTTTGATATATTACCATATTTATCTAATTCTTTAATAATTGATTTCAGTTTTGAAACAACTGAATCAGAAGTTTGTTGTTCACGAGTTAAGGCTTCAGTATATACTTTATAAAACTCCTTTGTTAAGTTAAATATAGTATCACTTCCACCAGCTTTTCGAATAATAGTATCTATAAATTTAGATGTTCCATAAGAATTACCAAAAGCAGAATCATATTGATTAACTCCACTTTCATCAATTCTACCTAATTGGATTCCATGATAAGTTTCACTATCACCTAAACCAATTCGTTCAATTAATAGTTTCTTACCATTTACATCTAAATTGACATCGACATTACCATCTTTATAAGTAACTTCAAATTCCTGACCTTCGTGTAAAGTTCTTAAAGCATCAAATAATTCAGTAGCCTTGAATTTAACACCATTAACTGTAATATTGTTTTTAATAACACGAGTTTTAGGATTATAATATTCAGGACTTGTGATAATCTTATAAACTTCAGGTGTAAGACGACGTAAACCTTTGAAACCATTAGTTTCAAATTCACGTTGAATATGAGTTTTGAAGAAATCACTTAAAAACTTACCACGAAGATTTAAGTTACTATCAAGATAAACACCATCTGTTGTTTGAATCGGATTAGCAATTCGTTTATTAATAATATCAAACAAACGTTTAAGAGCATCAAGTTGTTCTTGTGGAACACCATTCTTACTCATTTGTTGATATATTGTATTAACATTTACATCATTTTTGAAATATTTAAGTGCATACCAGATAGGTTCATAATATTTGATAACATCATTACGACCATCTGTTTGTTGATATATAGAATCAAGAATATCTTCGTAAGTATAAACGTGATTATCAGTAAATATCTGACGACCATCGAGTTTTACAATAGTATTTTCAATAGCATCAAGAGCATTACGCATTGAATCACTAATATAATAACGATAGTCATTAGTATTAAACTCATCTCTTGATTCAGTATCATCTATAAAGTCAGAAACACTGTTAGCAAGTACATCAAGACTATTAAGAATAGATACATCATCGTTTAATTCAGTACCACTTTCAAAATTATAATATCTCGAAAGAATAGAATAAGCCATTCGAGTATTTCTTAATAAATCAAGAACATTACTTTGACGAACAGCAGTAATAACATCTACTCCAGTAAGATTCAAAGCATCAACATCAGATACCAAATAAGGTTGAATTGATTGAGCTAATGTATGAAGTCTTGTACGAGTAGGAAGATTAGGAATAGCTCCATAGTCTAAAAACTCTTTTGCTAAATTATTTACGGCAGTAGCAAATTCCATAATTTTAGAAGTTTGACTACCAAAACCATCATCATTTACAAGAGCATCATGTAATGGACTATCTTCATCTTGTCTAATAGCACGAATTTTACTAATAAATCTATTCATCACACTATTAATATATGCGATATTAGTTTTGTAAAATTCAGTTGTACTTTTAGCTACTTCATTAATAATACTATTTTTGAATAGAGTTATCTTATGATAGAAATCTGAATATCTAACAGTATCAAAATTACTATTAAGATTTTCAAATTTGATTTGAGTAAGACCTTCAATTTGTGCTCGAATTACATTATGGTCTACATTAATATTCTTAAGAATTAATTTACCATCAGTGATAGTATAATTATTGTTAAGAACATTAGCAACGTTAGCAATATAGTCAGTGATAGCTTCACGCATTTTAGCGTTTTCCTCTTCACGATAACCAACTATATCACCACCATAAAGATTCCAAATCCAATCTTTAAAAAGATTAGATTTAAGATTGTTTGCAATACGAATATTACTATCTGATAATAACTGTTTTACACGATTAGCTTTTTCTAAATTCTCATTACTAATTTCAGTAGGTTGATATTCATTTATCCAACCAATAAAATTACCAATAATATTAGTTCGTAACGTATTAAGTTCAGTATTATCAATAGGAGATAATAATGCTTTATAAATATCACTATTAGAATCAGATAATTCTTTATACAAATTTATAATAGTATCTAAATAATGATTCTCAAATTTATCTGCTGAAAGTTTATCTTGAATACTATAAAGTGTTTTATAAATAGCATCAAATTTAGTTTGAACTTCATTTCGAATTTCAGTAATATCCATACCTGCAAGTTCTTTTGCAGAATATGTATCTTCTTTACCAGTCGCATCATCTTTTATAGTAACCATTACAGCACTAAAATCGGTTTCGTCGTCGGTTACGACCTCGATTCTTTGCACGGTTTTGGGCGATTCTGCGATATTAAATTTTGAGCCTACCGAATATACCTTATTTTTAATATTGACGGTATTTGGGGCCTCGCTGTCATCGAGAGAGTACAAAATCCCGTTACTGTCTGTCAGCACCTCGGTAGTAACATTTTCGGGTTCTTGACTTGCTTCTTGATTAGTAGTTTCAGTAGTTTCTTCTACTTTATCTTGAGCTTTTTCAATCTCTTCTTGTTTATCATAAACTTCTTTAAGTAACTTACTTCGTTCAGCCATAATCTCATCTCGATTATTAACATTTTCTTCGAGAGCCATTACAGCCATACTTAGTTGAGTTCGAGCTTCTTCAAGAGATTTATATGTTTGATTATTGTTATTACGAGTTTCACGCAAACGTTTTGCAGCTTCATTATATTCAGCTACATTGTTATTTTCACGTTCACCTTGTTCTGCAATATCACTATTAATTCTATTAAGTCTTGTATCGTAATCAGCTAAATCATTTTCAAATAATTCAATCTTCCTACGAGTATCAGCAATCTCTCCGTTATAAATAGCAAGTTCTTGTTCGTATTGGAGTTTACCAACTTCTAATTCTGCAATAGCCTGACGAGCATTTGCAATTTGTTGTTGCAGACTTAAAATAGATTTCTTACTATTTTTAATTTCAAGAAGATACGGTTTACGAGCTTTGCGATTAGGTTGTTTTGTACTGATAGCACCTTGATTAGCAATATAAGTATTTAATTCATCAATTTGAGATTGCAAACCATTGATTGTATCTTCAATAGTTTTAATCTTATTTACTAATCGAGTGCGTTTACCTTTAAGTGTACTAATCGCTTTATTACGAGTTTTATCTTCAAGCTGAGTTTTATAATCTTCAATAACTTTTTGCAGTTCTTCACGTTCTTGTTCAAGAACAGTCTTTTCTACATTTAAGCTATGGAGTTTACTATCAATAGCTTTAAGGGCTTCATCTCGTTGCTTACGAAGATTAGACGCTTCAATATCGAAAGTTTGAATATCAGTATCAACAATAGCTAATTGACGACGATAATAGTCAAGTAAATAATCATCAGTTGATGCCTGAACTTTAAGAACATTGTCGAAAGGATTACCCCAACTTAAACCCATATTACGAGCATGAATATCTCGCATAATAGTAAATTCTCTACGAAGAGCATCTACAACAGGTCGTTTGTTAGCACCGTAAACTTCTTCAAGTTGAGCATCTGATAATTTACTTAATTCATCAAAATATTCAACAGCATAATTGAATCCATTAGCAGAACCGATTCTACCCATAATACCAACAAGTAAACTTGAAGCAGGGTCAGTAATAGTTCTGTTAACTTTTGGAGTACCATCACTATTCATAACTTGATTACCAGCTTCATCTAAAACTGGAGTTACAGTTACTTTAATATTCATATCACCGTCAAAATCAGCAATAGCTGAGGCAGTATCTTGAATACCATTTATAATGTTAGTAGCTCGCTTATTTTCAGCTTCTTGCTGAGCTTTACCATTAAGTATTCGTGTAACACCACTACGTCCAGCAGACATTACACCACCACCAATAGCACCCCAAATAAAACTATCCCATGAAGAAGCTTGTTCAACAAGTCTTCCCATACGAGCTAACGGAGTTAAATCAGCAGTTTCATCTTCAATCCCAAGTTCTTTCTTTGCGGCAACGACACCTTCATTAAGTGCCATATCAACTCGCATTTCTTCAAGACCTTCAGATAAAGCAACAGAAAAGAAATCTTTTGTTTTACGAAGTCCAATACTCGGAATAAGTTTACGATTAAGTTTAGATGCTTCACTATCTAAAACAAAAGTCTTACCTTGTTGTGCAAGACCTTTTATATTACTTCTTAAACCCTTTTCAATAGAAATATTATTAACCGGAGCTTCTTTAATACCACGAAGCATACTATTAAGTTCAATAGCATTAAATAATACTCCATAAGCCCAAGCATCATTGTAACTTTCAGAAGCATAAACAGATGCAAACTTACGAGCATCATCTTCACTGAAACCTAAATCGAGAGCATATTGATATTGTTCATCATAACCACGAACAATTTCTTCCATACTATCGAGATGTGCTCCGTATAAAGTACCAATTATCTGTTGAGTATAAGGATTTTGTAATGCACGACCTGCTTTATTCAATGCAGAACCTAAACGGCCAACACCGTTAATCATGGTTCCTAATTTACCAACAGCTTGTAAAGCTCGCATTTGTCCAATAACAGGAAGCATAGATGCGGCCGCAGAACCTACGGTAGGAAACATACTTGCCCACCAAGTAGCATCACCCATACCACCAGCAAAACCACCTTTTTGAGCTTGTTCCGTTTTATAAATAGGCATTGTTTTACGACCCCAATTCTCAATATCTTTACCTACTCTCTGCCATTCAGAACCAAGACCTTCGTTGATAGCTTTGTCCCATTTATATTTGGCATTATCATCCCATATTTGACTAATAGCACGATATGTAGTAGGAAAGAAATTAAGAATACTACCGATACCAGTAATAGTACCACCAAGAATAGTAGTTCCTAATTGACCAAAAGCATTCTTAGTTAAATACCAACCACTTTGATTTTGTGCTCTATTTTCGTTAAGAACACTTAAATCAAGATTAGGATTGACTTGACCTTTACCTAATATATTCTCATATTCAGAAATATTAAAAGGTCGAATTGAAGATTGTTTTGCACCACGAGCTTTTTCTATTTCCATGCTCGGTAAAACAGGAGTAGCTCCTACTCCAGAAACTTGTGTTTCAACCGGAGTAAGAGCTTGAGAACCTGTAATAGGAATCTTAATATCTGTTAAATTTGGCATATGTTTAATATCCTATATTAGCATTATTAATTCTATTATTTTGAATAGCTTCTGCTGCTTCTTGCATATCAAGAAGTATTCCATATTGTGTTAATACATATTCAGAAATAGGTCTTAATGCTTCATTAATTGTATCATAATATTGAATATTGTTAGTGGTAATACCATTTATAGTATAAAGACTATTCGGAATAGCATTATATCCAAACTGACCATAATGAACAGAACCGTCAGGATATGTTAATCCACTAATATCTTTTATATAATAACCTTGCGTAGTTCTACCGATTTCAACTTTACGACTATTTCCATCAATAGAATTATTAAAAGGTTCGTGAATATTCAAATTATATTCAACTTTACCCAAATCATCAACAGTTCTTTGAAGGTCTGCGATGTTTGCAACAGCAGGACTATTATTAGCACCCGTAGTATCGAAATCAATAAATCCCGAAGCATATTGAGATTCAATCATTCCAGCACTACGTTGTAAACCTTCACCACCAATTTTAGCGTAAGGCTTAATATTACGGTAATTATCAAGAATTTGACGAGCAATAGTAGACGGGTCTACTTGTTCAGAGAAAATAATATTACCACGAGCAGCACCGGTTTCATCGAAAAGAGTAATTGCATATTCATTACGGCCTTCACGAGCTGCAATTCCATTAGCAATCGGACTAACTTCAGTCTTATAAATATCGTAATCAAGACCAAGTTCTTTACCTGAAAGAGGTTTAGAATTTTTAGTGGCGTTACTTTGACGAGTTACACTTGTACCTTTTGAATTAGTAGTTGTCGAAGTAGGAAACGCATCAAAGTTCATATACTTAGCTAATTGCATTCCGGTAAGACCAATACCTTCTCCAGACGGAGTTTGAACAACACTAATATTACCAGCACCTTTTTTCCAATTTACCATAGCAGCTGCCATGTAATTTTGTTGGAATCTTGAAGGGTTAGCAATAATCTCACGAGTTGCTGTAAATTCAAGAGGTGCATCAGCAATAGCTTTACGATAACGATTTGAAACATTATCTGCTGCATTAGCCAGTGTAGCTTCAAATTCTTCTTTTGTAAGTATACTACTTGGATATATAGCTACTCTTCCATTAGGAGTTTCATAATATCTTCCACCTTCTGGAGTCATAGGAATTTGTCCAGTAGCTTTATTTCGTATATAACCATTATTTATATAATCAAGATAATCTTCATAATTTGAAATACGATTATCAAGAATTAATTGAGCTTGAGTATCACCAACTTTATACCAACCTAAGAAACCAGATAATTTATCTCGATGTTCTTTCCAAGTATCAAATACAGAATTAAGCTGAATTTCGTCAGAACGAAGTTTAGCTTGAAGATTATTATAATTACGTTGAGCAGTCTGAACTTGTAAAAGTTTACCTTTAAGATTAGCTGCTGTTTCTTCGTCAAGACCTGCTGAATCAACTAATCTTTCAGCAGTAGAAATATTAAGTGTTTTAACAATATTACCATCTCCCGGATTAAGACCTAAAATTCTAAGTTCATCAGATGTAAATATCTGATTCATAGAATTTGAAAGTTTAGTTATTTGGTCAGTAATTTCATTACGACGATTAATGTTTTCTGCAACACTATCACCAGTAACTTCAAAACCACCTAATGTATCAAGATATGGAGCATATTGTTGAAGAGTTTCAAGTTCTTGCTGTTTACCTTTTGCACGAGCTTTAATATAAGCTGCATAACCGGGATTAGCAATTAAATCAACCGTAGTTTTAATATCTTGATAAGAATATAAACCTGCGGCAGCACCAGCTAAACTTTGAATGTTATTATTAATAAATTGACCAGATAAAACACTTTGTGTAAAAGCGGTTCTATCAAGATTCTCAATATCATCAGTAGCTCCAAGTACACCCTTAGCGTAACTTTCAAACATTTTATCTACATAATTCTGTAAACCAGCTTGAATAAGTTCAGGTGGAACTTGAGCTTTGTTCTGTAATATATCAAGAACATTAACTCCATATTCCTTATTAACAGTATCTAACAAAGTTTTAACTTCAGCAGGTAATTTAGAATTAACAGTAAACTTACCGTCTTTTGTAGGAGCACCAAGTTCATTTATGTTAATACCTAATCCATTAAGAGCAAACATTGTAGGATTGCCAGCAAATAAAGGAGCATAATCTCCTAATTCGTAATCTCTTAAATGTCCACCAGCAGAACTATCATCTTTTACAAATCGAGTAAGAGCATCTTGATTCTGCCAAATAGTAGTAAGATAATTAGTATAATCAGGATTAGATTTGAGTAATGACATAGCATAACTCATAATCTCTTGTTCTGTAATACCTTCTCTTTCACTACCAGTTTTAACAAAGTGACTTGCTAACTTTTCACCATCGAAACCTGTTGCAACATCTAATCCATACTGACGTATCATATCAGGATTAGTAACAAGATTTTCAAATGATACTTTATCAGCTTTAGCTTTTGAAAGAATATCAAATACGTCTTTTTGATATTTATTTACATCGAACTTTTTACCGATTTGAACTCCATTAAAACCACCGCTTACAACAGTATTAGTTTCTGCATCATAAACAATATCAGAAGATTGTAAACGACTACGAAGTAGAAAAGCATTTTGATTTTGAGTATCCCAATCACTCTTTTTCAAATCTTCCATATATTGCTGTTCCAAAGCATAATCAGCTTGTACAGCTTTAAGACCTTCATTAGTAAGAATATTCTCAGTTTGCTTATAAATATAATCATCTGCTGCAAACCAATTATCTTGTTCCTTAAATTCATTAGCACCTTCAACAATCTTAGCTCTTTCAGAATCAAGAACTTTTTGTCCACGAGAAGTTGCTTTAATTTGACTTAAAGGATTAGCAATTCTATTAATATAAGCTTCACGATTTTGGTAATACTTTTGGTTCAAAGCATTTCCAACAGCAGCATATACACTTCCATAATCTTGTAATTGTGGAGTTTTTAATGTATTAGTATCGTATCGACCTATTGCAATTTCTGCCATAATTTTATAATGATTAGTTTGTAAATTAGTTGTAATTCGTATGGCTCCGCCTGCTGGGCTTCGCCCAGCGGCTCCGCTCCCCGGTGGGGCAGGAGGTTGCACGCCCACTTGTCGCGCGTGTTTGTACCACTATTTGTATCATTACAAATATATAAAAAATCGTGAATATCGGACTATCCTATAAAAGAATAATCCGATATATCACGCATCATATTAAGCTCTTTTACGTCTTGCAAGACCACCACAAGCAAAACCACTTCTCATGTGATTAGTTACTCCACGAGGCCATAATTTCTCGTATAAGCGGGCACTTGCGTAATTATTAACTGCTCCGGCAAGACCTTCAACTCCTTGTAACATTCCTTGTAATCCTTGCGTTCTGACTGCCATTAACTGTTGATTTAAGCCGACAGCTTTATTATATTCATTAATAGCGTCTTGATACATAATTTGACTATTAGCATTTCGAGCATTAACTCGTTCTTGCCTATTCAAATCATATCTTTGACGTTGATAATCTTTCTTAGCTCCATACAGTTTATTTCGAGCAAGTTGAGCATTAATTGCAAGATTTGCTACACTATTTCGAGCAGTTTGAACATTACTTGTGTTATCAGTAATATATCGAGCAGCTCTACGTTCTTGTGTGCCAAGTTCTTGTAATTCCTCACTTATATCATAATCTGTACTATATTGAACAGCATCTACTTTATTACCTTTCGGAACATGAAGTGTAGATTCAAATTCAATAGCCTTTCGATTAGCACGAGTATTAAGAGCGTTACCTACAATTCCAAACAGTGAACTTGCAAGATTCATACCAAGTCCAAATTCATTAAATCCGAACTTAAATGCAGAACCACCGCCAGCACTTCCACCAAAAGGTCTTTTCTTTCTTACCATTCCACCACAACGCATAATTGGAGCATCATTACGAAGTCCTAAAGCAGTAGCATAAAGTTCTTGAGCTTCAAATAAATCTTCTGTTTTAGCATCAATAGCTTCAGATTCACCACGAGCTTTATTCATTCTATAAACTAACTTTTCAATATTACGAACATTTGTTCCAGTTTGTAATTTGTTAGTTTTACTCTTATCTAATGCAGACAAAGATAATGTAACTCCATCAGCAAGTTGAATAACTTGAGCTTCTTTTTTACCTTTCATGTCAGTAAGTTTCTTTGCGTAATCAGCGAAAGTACGATTTGTTCCGGGAACTTTAATCGTATCACTGAATACTTGACCACCTTCAGGAGTTTCACGAACAACTTCACCAGCATACATTCGACCATTTTTAGCGCCGCCGCCTTCAATTTCCGAATCACCATATATGATTCCAGTTTCACCAGTAGCAGGATTATATTGTTCATGAGTTTGACCATAAGCAACAACACTATTAGATGAATTAGGAACTACTTGGCCGCCGGCGTTTAATTTTCTACGACCAATCATTCCACCTAATTTAGCGTAAAATCCTGTACCTTCTGAGTAATTACCAAGATTACTTTGTCTAATAGTTGCAACATCATTTTCAACTTTATCTTGCATATTACCCAAAGTCTGCTGACGTTCCATTTCAGCTTGTTCAGCTAAAAGTTCTTGACGACGACGTTCTTCTTGACGCTTTTTCTTACGCCCAGTAAACAGACCAACGATACCACCAATTAATGCACCAATACCAGCACCGATAGGGCCAAGCCAAGAACCAGCAGCTGCACCAGTAGCAAGCGCCGCGGTTCCACCAACAGCAGCTCCAATTCCTAATCCAGTTCCAGCTCCACTTAAAGTGCTACCACTACAATACCTTCGCCATCAGCACTATATTTAGATTCATCAATATCACTGGCTTGAACTCGTGTACCCCATTGAACACTACCGGGGTCATTAATACTTGTTCCACCCCAATAAAATTTCCTACGAGGAGTTCCAACAAGTCCACCGAATTTAGCAGTAATACCACGAGAAGTTAAAACTTCATTATTGATTTTGTTCTGCATATTTGCATAGATAAGTTTATCATTAGCAATCAACTTATCTACATAGTTCTTAACTGGGATTCCAGTATCATCATTCTTTCCACCATGATAAAATAAATCAATCATGCCATTACCGAAAAAACTATTACCGGAATTACGAGCCATTCCTAAATAATCAGCGGTAGCATCATGTGTTGAACGAATACCACCGAAATTATATTTTTTACGATTAGTTTTACTCATATCTTCAACATAGTTATCAGGATTATCATCAGTATTAAAATTAGAAAATAATTTATTTCTAATCATATCATAATCATTAGAACTATTAGTTTTAAATATTTCTAATTCAGATTTATCTCTTCTTTTATTACCAGTAGTATATTCTTTAATAATACTATCTGTATTACGTTCATTAGCACCTCTTAATAATTTCTTATATTGTCTAAAACCAGTTCGACCTACTCGATATGCGAGATTAGACATAAGATTAACAATAGGTTGAGGTAAAGTATTGAAATCATCAATACCATATTTCTCAGAATAAATATCACGAACATCATTGTAGGCTTTTGCCATACGACGATTTAATTCAGCATCAATTTGTTTTCTTGTTGCTTTACCTTTTGCTTTAACAGATTTAGTAAAATCAGAAGTATCATTTAACTTAAAACCGGGGCCAATAGTATCATCACCACCTTCATACGAGGGATAAGGATAATAATATTTACCATCTTTTGAACGTGAACGAACAGTTTTAAGTTTATTATTTTCTTTAACACGAACAAATTCTTTATCACCAGTCAATTCGTTATCCCAAATATGTTGAGAATACTCATTAATATAACGAGTAACTTGACGAAGACTATCAGGATTAACTTTACGATTAGACATACCATTAAAAGTTTGAGTAACGTGACAAGTGGGCGTGCAACCTCCTGCCCCACCGGGGAGCGAGGCCGAAGGCCGAGCCGCACAAGTTGTTACAAATTACCTTTGATTATTACGATTATCAAGAATCCATTCAGGATTAACATCAATAAGTTCCCAAAGTCTGTTATTATCACTATTATTAAACTTCATTATGCAATAAACATATTGACAAATGAACTTATTAACATCATACCATTTAGCTTTACGTTTTAATGCAGATTCATCTACAACTAAATCGGTAATCATAAAAGGTATTTGTTTGTGTATATCATTAACATTATTAAATCTCCAAAGATTTACTTTATTAACACCAGTTGTACCATTATACCAAATATCATTAAATTTAACAAGTTTATAACCAGTACATTGGTCATCATTATGAACCAATATAGCATTAATAGTTTTCTCAAATTCATTAATAGTAGGTAACAGATTATTAACAATATCAACTCTATCTTTCCAAGCAATATTATTTAATAATTTATTATAACTATTATTATCATTAAGAATAAATTTAATATATGATTCTTTAATAAGTTGATTACCATTATCATCTTTTAAGAATCGACCATAATTATTTTTAGATATTGCATAAATGCCATGTTTATCAAACCAGAATAATCCATTTCGATTGGTAATACCTACAATAGGATTATAGTCATGGAATGAAATCCAAGCATTAACAATAGGACTAAAACTAATTGTGAATTGTTTATTATCAACATTTTGGACTAAATATAAGATATTAGTATCTTCATTAAATGCCCAAATTCTACCATTATTTTTAAACGGATTAACTACATCTTTTACAAGATTACCATCAAACCATTTAAGAGCATTAAGAGCAGTCATATTACTTACTTTATCTCCATTGATATTGAAGATACGTCTATGAACTGCATCAATAACAAAATAACCAATAACATTAACGTGAGTATCAAAATAACTTTGACAACCTATATAACCACTGGGACTATATGTAACCTCTTGAGGTTCCATATTAAATATATCAGCTGTACCTAAATACGAAGTACCTTCATCCGTATTAGAAAGTGTATCACGAAGTTGTAATAAATGCAGACCATAAGTCTGTTGAATATAAAGATTTTTATTGTCAGTTTTCAATGCAATAATTTCACCTCGATTAAAAGGCATATCTTTATAATCATCACTTCTAAATAATCGCCAATTAAGATTAGCATTTTCAGCACTCTGTAATTGACTACGAATTATACGATAAGGATGGTCTTGAGTTCCGGGAATTTCTTCAAAATAAGTAAATGTTTCAATACCATTCTCATTATAAACAGGAGAATAACCTTTACCAACACTACTATTTATGAAATTATCAACTTGATAACTTAATTGATAAAATTCACGTAATTCATTACCACGTTTATCGTGATATTTGAAAGATTTATCTACGTTATTAACACTGAATCGAGCAAGAATATTGAATTTACTTTCAAGAGGAACAGTAAATATCCAACGATAAACAGTAGCATTACTATCTAATTCTTTTGCTTGAGTATCACCATAACGATAATCAGATGATGGAGCGGTAGCTCGAAGTGTTATATATCCAATAAATGTATCACCAACTAAAGAAGTTATTACTTCAGAAGAACCTTTAATATTAATTATATTAGATGCAATTTGAAGTTTCTGATTATTAACATCCGAATAAAGTGTTTCAGAATTATTAATTAAATCGGCAATATAGCCTCTTGCCCATTCCTCATTATCTGTACCTTTATTAAATCCATCAAAACCTTTTTCAATACGATAATAACTATCGCCAGCAATATTGTTTTGAGAACTAATATTAGCATTGATATATTCAAGTGAAACATCTTTAGTTGCACGAGAAGTATCAATAGTAAGACTATTAATGTCAGCATCTAAGAATCGAGTTCCAGATTCATTAGGATTTGTATCAAATCCATCAAAATCTTCACCTTTCCATTTAGCTGGAAATACTTTTATATCATCATCAAGTTCTTCATTTTTAACAAATTTAAGAACATCAGTTTCAAAGTATAGAGGTTTAAGTTTACCTCGAATACTATTTATCTTATTGTAGAGATATTCAAATGTATAAAATCTTGCGTTATCTCCACCAAAAGGATTTTTATAAGTTTGATTTTTACCGAAATTGTTAGTTTCAGTATCTCGCATTGCAAAACCTTGTGTAACAATTCGAGAGTTATTAATATTATGTTCAACAAAGAAATAAACTATTGAACTAATATATTTATTCATTAAATCTGTTTTACCAGCAAGATTAGCTTTGATATTGATATTAGGACTTAATGTATAAGTAGGATTCCATTCAGAAGAAGTAGAATATAATTGAGTTAACCAATTAAATGTCGGAGCAGTTGAACCATAAATTTTGTCACTTAATCGAGCTTCAATTAAAATATATTTAGTTTCTTTTGCATCAAGATTAATTACGAAATTAGTTTTTGTATTAATAGTATTACCAATAAATACAGATTCACTATCTGATGCTAAAAGATTAGATTCAGAAATTTCATAATACCCAGTTTCAACTTCAGATTCTTCTGAATCAATTTGTTTAACTACCGATGTAGCATCATAAACTTTTGTAGTTAAATTTATACCATCAGGTATCGCAATATCTCCACCAAAGGTAGGACTACATTCAACACCAATTAATTGGCTCGATGTACTCTCACTTGTTATTTCTAATACTACAACTTGGTAATCAGAAGGATTAATTCCACCTTCAGAATCTTCAGTTGTATAAGGTAACGAAAGACTTGGTAATTTCAGTTTACCTTTTGTTAAAAAACGACCTTTCGCTTTAACAGTTACGTGTCCAGTTGAAACTCCGTATAAAGTAAAATAACGATTACGAGCTATTGTAGGATTCTCACTACCAACTCCAGTTTTAGCAATTTCATCTATTTGTTCAGCAGCATCAATATCAGGTAAACTTTTCCAACTCGGACTTATAATCTTACTAATATTTTCAGATTTATAAGGAATTTTATGAGCATTTCGATTAGTAGAACCTACGGGATATGCTTCAATATCATAATTGTTAGTTTTCCAAGGAATATGATGTATATTTACAAGGTCACCTTTATAATCATAATATCCAGCATATAAAACATAAACTTCACCACTTTTAAAATAACGTCGAGTTGTATTAATATAATTAGGAGTTGGATTCCAACTTAATTGAACATCGAGATGATTCTCTGTAAATTCTTTAAGTTCACTATCGAGTTTACTATAATCAAGAGTTTTTACATTACCTCGAATAAGTCTATTGTTAAAATTAACAAGAGTATTATCTCGAATATATGATATATTTTTAATAAAAATATCATCAAGACTTATAGTAGATAAATATGAAACATCACTTACAATATGAGTAGTACTTACACCACTAATTGAAATATCATCAGTTTCATATGATAATTGAGCTTCGTCAGTAATATAAACAATAGCAAATCTGCAATGTTTATATTTAATACCACTATTTCTAAAACTAATAGTAATATTTTTATTGATTTCGATACCTAACGCATAATCTTCTTCGTAATTACCACAAACAATAAGTGATGTACTTAAAGGAGAATAGTTTGTATAAGTACCATCATCAAGACGATATTTAATTGCTATTTGATAAGCACCAGTTTTAAGATTACCACCGTCTTCAACTTCTAATTGAAGTTCAGGATAAGTAACATTTGGAATAAGATTAAATGAATCAACTTCATCAATAGTGATGTCATATCCTATCGCAGTATCATCTCCATTGTTACCATCATAAAACGGGTCAGTCAAATTAATAATTCTTGTTTCATTTGCTGATTCATCAGTTCCTTCAGTAAATGTAACAATTAAATTTTCTTTATAATTGTATATATAATCTCCATGAATTGGTCTATCAATACTAAATCCAAATGCACCAGATGTACTATATAAACAACGTTTTACAGTTGGATTATTATCATCAAGATTAAGATATATAATAGCGTCGTTAGTTTGTAAATCAGATTTATCTGCATTATTCCAGTGTTCTACAACGCAAAAAAGTACAACACCAACATTAGTTGGAATTGTACCTATAATATTATATTTGTGATTATCGGCATTACTATAAATATAAGGAATGATATGCCGATTTGTCGGATGATTTTCAAGAATATCATCTAATTCACCTATGAAATCAAATCCTCTTTCATTAAAATAGCTTTGACCTTTATTATCAATAGTTATATTTTTAGCATATCGTAAAGATTTATCTTGTGCAATATGAGGTGAATTATCTAAATCAAGACCTAAAACTTTCATAATTTCTATTATTCTAATGTACGAAGAATAGTAGCAATATTCTCTCGACGGTCGTTACTAAATTTATTACAAGAAACTCGAACTTGTATTCTCATTCTATCGAGTTCTATTGCAGGATTTGTATAAGGATTGTTTGCTGTAAGACTTACAACCGGATGTTTATAACCTCTTAATAACATTTGTTTGAGAACATAAAGTTTAAGATATTTTTTAAGAGGGCCATTATTATAAATAAGAGGAACATCCATATTTATAATACTGTCATAAACAACTGGTAAAGCTCTATATCTTAAATGAATAGTTCCGTAATTAACGTTAGTATGAATCCAGTTATTACTAATATAATAATAAGGTTGTTCTTTATCAATAGGAACATGATTAAAACTATCGTTTTTATCACCGGGACTTGTTATATCCGCATTTGGAATACCGGGATAAGGAGTATATGTCGGAACAGTTGTTACTTTTTCAGTAATAGTATCTTTGTTAAATTCAGCTGAATTTTTAAGAATAGCTTTTTTGTTATTTATAATAACATCAATTATACCACGAAAATCCCACGGTAATTGACAACGATGGTCATCAAATTCAATATCTTTTTCTACATTAACATAAGCTTGAATGAATTTAAGTTCTTCCAAAGCATTTGCAACCCAAATAGGAAAACGACTTACAAAGTCATCACTTTGTATATTATAATCGTTATACATATCTGGAATTAATGTAGCACTACTAATGAATATATTATTATCAATCATAAAGCATTATTTTGTTTAGGAAGATTATTTCGATATAGTTTAATAGCTTCGTCAGGATGATTAAAACAAATTGCAAGAATTTTATTGAAACAATTAAGTCTTCGATTGGTTGCAATTTCATCAACAGTTTTACCTTTCATTGCAAAAGGTGTTCTATCGATAGTTTTTTCACCATTCTCGTAAGCACTACTTGTGTGACCAAATTTGAATTTATAATAAATACTTTGCGGTATTCGACCTTTGACTTTATGATATACAGCTTTTATACACCAGTCATAGTCATAATATATAAAATAAGGAATACCATTTGGATTATCAGCAGTTCGTATATTAATACCTTGTTCTAATAATTTCTTTTTTAAGTCTTTTGTAGCACCCCAATCGACAACACTACATACATCACCGGGCATCGTCTTTTTATAGTAAACATAAACGTAACCTACAGAACTACCAAAAGAATAATTGTTACCTTTACATAATAAATTAGCTATCTCATTATTAACTTCATCTTGCATATAAGTATACATTTCAGAAGGTAATTCTTTAAGAGCAGCAAGAGTTTCTATATCATCATCAAGTTTATCAAGACGTTCATAAACTAAATAATTATAACTACGAATATAACTCATTAGTTTAGTACCAAGTAGAGCATCTTGTTTTTTATTAAAATAAATCTTACTACGATTATCAATATCGAATACTACTGAAACATCAACACCGGCTTCTTGATATTTAGCAAGATTATCTTTGATATTATAAATACAATCATTGCGTCGTTCATAAGCAAGATGTAATTGTTTAATTAAAGAATTAAGTTGTATTTGAACTTCTTTAACAAAATCTCTCCAATAATATTCGTTATCAACCATAATGATAGAAACATGATGTTAATCTTGACTATTACCACGTTGAGCAATAGTAGGATTATTATTATTTGTTTTAATATCCAAATCTTGAGGATAAATACCAAATTCAGTTTTAAGTATTTCTTGAATTATACCTTCAAGCATATCATTAGGTAAAGGTAATTCAATATCTTGACCATCTTCATTCTTAAAGAACGAAAGAACTTCATCAGGATTTTCAAATATACCTGTAATCATTACTTCATTAATTGGTCGTCTATCATCAATATCTTTTGTACCAACTTTTTCAGCAATAATTATATGACCGTTTAATATAATATAAGCTCGTGGATACCCGGTGGGAGAGCAGGTTGGACGCCCACTTTGACGTAGTTTAAGAGATGTAATAGAACTTTCATACATATATCCATTACCAACAGTATCACCTACAAACGCAAAAGGCGCATCACTTTGTATGCGCACGGGTGTAGGAACTTTGTACTTTGTTCCTAACAATCTAATTTTATTAGCAACTCGATATTCAGTAGGAAGAATATCACTATATTTCAACTCTTCAACAGGAGCAATAAAGGTAAGTTTAAGAATATCATCTATTCCATTTTTCTCAACGCTTTGTCGGATACGATTTGCAAACATAGTTTTAATCATATCCTTAACACGTTCTTTAAGTTCGTGATTATTAGGTTGATTAACCATGTTTGCAATACGAGCTGCATATTGATTAAGTGTTCCCATATCTTACTTATTTAGATTCAAAAGATTAGCAATAGTATTTTGTTTTTTCCAAATATATTTTTCATCATCAGGATTAAATCCTTCTACGATATTATATTCAAGAGAAATAAAACCAATAGGTGTTTCTTTAATAGGGTCTTTAATAAGAAAAGTATAAGCAGACTTCATACCTCTACTTTCAAGTTCATCTTTATAACATCTGTCTTGAAACTTATGTTTACTAACATCATTACAATAATGACGATTTCTAACAAGAAGATTATGAAATAAATAAGGAAAATTATTAACAAGAACATCCTTAAAAGATTTCTTATAAGATACTACACAACAATCATAATCTTCACCAACAACAGTGTATTTATCCATTTCTACACCATTAATGAAATGACCGCCATTATGAAAATAAGCAATATAAACAGCATTAGCGTGAATAGTATCTCGAATAGAAGCACATATCTTATCAAGTTCTATATAACAATTACTTTTTTCAATAGTAAGTTTTTGTTCTTTACGTTTAGGAAATAACCATTCTTTTAGATAAATACCAGCAATCGTACTTATGGATGTTATTATAGCTACTATAATAGCTGTATAATCGAACATAGATAGGCGTATAAGAGGATTAATATTAATAGGTATATTATATTGGGCTACTAACAAATATACGTTAAAATCCCCCATTTCCAGCCGTAATTACATGAAAAAAGACGTGCTAATCTAATAGCACGTCTTACCAAACAAATTACAATAGCCCATCAAATAACCCTAAAATATTCCCAAACCTTATCACTACTTGCATCTTCATCTTCGAACCAATTACTAATAGTTGCTTCTACGATTTTATCTTCGATTTCATTATTTGTTGCATTAGGAAACCATTTCTCATAAAGATTGATATTATCGTGGTATTGAGCATTAAGAGCTACATATACATCCCATATAGTAACATCCTTATTTAACGGACGTATTCTCCTATCATAAATCTTTTTAGTAGCTTCAATACTAAATAAAGGAGCATCAATCTTAATACCTTTATTATTAGTATGATACATTTGAGAAACTTGATATAAAGCATAAGGTTCAGTGAAATGTTTACCAATTAATTTCTCATGAAAATCTTTCATTATTTCAAACAAAGATTCTTCACTAACATTAGTATTTTCACAAACCGCTTCTTTGAAATGACATATAATATCCCAAGCATTATTAGCATCTATACGAACAGTCTGTTTATAATGTTCCATTAACTTATTTAGATTTTTCATAATTTTCAATATTAGTTTTTAATTCATTAAAGTCATCTTTATCAAAAACAACAGTTTTATTCATAAAAGGAATAGTGATTTTTACAGAACCTTCACCAATAGTTACACCATTAATTGTATTAGCTTTTGAAACAATCAATCGGTCAATCATATCAGTAAGTAAACCATCTGCATCTACCATACCTTTATCATCTGCAATTAATGATAGAGCTTTATCTAATTTTGAAACATTGTTAGTTATAACTTTTGATATATAAGGTTTAGCAACAATATCAAATAAAGGATTATTACTTGATATATCAGCTATTTTAGTATTGATAAATTTCAGAATTTCCTCAATTAAATTATCTTTGTTAATCATAGTTTATTTATTTATAGATTCACAAAATTCTTTATAAGTAAGATTAGGATTAGCCGAAGCAGCAATTTGGAACTTTTCAAATAGTTCTAATTTCTTATTAGATTCAGCTATGATTGCATTCTTACTCGACTTAACATAATTAAGTTGCTGTGTAAGTAAATCTTTACCAGCTTGAGATTGTTCAATTACACCTTTAACAGAATTAATAAGTGCTTCTTGAACAAGTTGTTTTAATTGAGTATCTATTTGGATATATTTAGTATCATTAAATAATATATTTCGTTGTTCTTCATTTAAGCTACTAATTTCATTATCAATAGCTGTCCATAAAGAATCTTTTTGCGGATTAGCTTGTTGATTACTTCCAGCCATTTTATCTTTAATAGCTTGAAGATATTTTACACGTTCATCAATTTCTCTCGTATAATCAACAGCTTGGGGAAAAGGATTTGAAAGAATTGGGTCGTATCCAATGTTAAATGTAGGGCCATTCATAATTGTAAGATTTAATTGAAAAGGAGAAGTACTCCGGTTTTTACACCGAAATACTTCTCGAATAGAAAGAGTAGATTAATTAGCAGAGGGGGTAACTGCTGCCGCACGACAAGCGCAAGGGTCATACGAACTATAACCCGTAACCGTAGGAGTATTAGGAAGAACAACTTCACCCGAAATCATACGGCAAGTACGACGGAACAGATTAAACTCAGCTTGCTCAGCGACACGAGCGATAGCAGCTTGAATAAGAGCATCTTGATAAGGACGAGTTGCACGAAGAACAGCAACTTCTTTCTCAAGTTCACCAACACGAGCATTCGTAACATCAAAACCATCACGCTGACTTTTGTACAGACCAAAATCTGCATCAATCTGACTCTTATAAAGACCAAACATTTCAGCATTAATCGTCTGACGGTCATTAAAACGAGCGGTCTGACCATTAAAAGCCAAAGTCCACATACCATTGATAAGTTCACACTTATCTTCTTTTTCTGCAATACCCTTGGACCAATTGCAGCCGCACCAGCAAGACCAGCACGATTTCCGAATAAACCACCGCCAAGACCACCGCTTAACAACCATAAAGCCGTACCAGCAATACCAAGTCCAAGACCAGTACCCGCAACGCCTTTTGAAGCATACTCTTTCTTGTCGTGTCCAGAAACTTCAACCATCTCATGGCCAGTTTCAGTATCAATCATTTTCATACAATTATTGATATTAGTTTGTTTGTTATTAAATGATAGAGTAATCGATTACACTATAAACTTACAACTAATATCTTCAATAATATAAGGATATGAAAAATCCCGTAACCTATTAAGATTACGGGATTTACAAGCGCAAAAAGTTATTAATCATTATTATTAGCCAAATAACGTTTAGCTTCATCTAAATCTTTAAGAACCCAACTAAGTTCATTAAATCTTAAACGTTTACGACCGTGAGGAATAATACCTTTTCTGACAAGATAATCAAATTTATTAGATGTAATATGAAGAACATGTTCACAAGCATAAGCTTTTGAAACAGTAGCTACACCTTTATTGAGCATTGTAAGATGGTCTATAATAACAGAAGCTTCTTCCTCAGTTATATTAGTATTTCCAGCATTAACATTCTCAAGAGTATTTTCGAGAATTGCTACAAGAGCTTTCTTATAATCCACCATCTTTTTAATCAGTAATTTTACACCTTTTCTTAACATACCAAATTAGTGCTATAAATATACCTGCAAGAATATAATGAATTGTAAGTAATAAACCGTCACTACATTCACCAATATTAGTATAACGAATTAGCAGAATATATAATAGCACAAATAGGTCATAAGTTATAACAATTTTATGCCAATAACAAAAGTTAAATACATAACTACAAGCATACATCATTATAACAAAAGATAACGAACTACCAACAGTAATATCAAATAAATCTAATATTACATCTTTGACATCTAACATTGCAAGTGTATTATTAATCAGAATACCCGCAGCAACAGCTACGGGTATCCATTTAGCAATTAATAAGAACACTTTGTGCTTAAAGTTTGCCATAGTGTTTTATTTCTTTTTAGAACCTTTCTTAATCTTCTTAACATCACCAGATTTAATGCCAGCCGTACCAGCACCACGAGTTACTTTTGCCATAACTTAATTAGTTTTAGTAGTTTTATCAATTTTCTTATAATCAACACCAATCTTTTTTAGAATCGGTTTAAATATCCAACTCCAAGCAACTGGTGCAAGAATAGCAGAATTAATAAGAATTGTAGTATTTTCATATCCACCTGCTATATATCCTGCGGCAATAGCAAAACAACTAATTAGCATAACCAGTCGTTTAGTCCATGTGCCAACAGATTTATCACCATTAATATCATCTATTACTTTAATGAGTATGTATGTTAAAACATTCACACAAAGCATAAATGATAAATCGAAATGAGTACTGAATAACTCAACAAAATGTTCTACGAGTTGTTCCATTTACCATTCATCAATTTCATCGACCACCATATTTCTTATTTGGAATATATTTTAAGAAACTAAAAGGAAACAATTTCTTTTTATAATCTTCATTACTTTCCAAAGCTCGTGCTTCACCTTCGAAACAAATATCCTTATAAGCTCGATTATAAGGAGGTAATATAATTTCAATTATCCAACTAATAATGTAAGCAATTAAAGGAATAATCGGAGTTAATAATAAACACCACCAAGAATAATTTGTAGTAAGACTTAATATAATACTTACAATAAGGCTGAATAAAAATAAAACAACTTGCTGGTAACTATGAATAGATTCATGTCGTTCAACAATAGAAGTTATTTTATCTTTATATTCAGTACGAATTATTAACCACCATAATAAAGTCATACATAAATATCCTTTGAATGGTAAGAATTTACAATAGACCTTTTTCATGATTTTTATATTTATGACTTATTGTTTTATCATATAATTATCTTTAATAGTATTAATACGAGTAACAACCATTGCATTAGTACTTGTTACAGTTCCATTTTTAACCTTTAATAATCTAGTAACATTATTCCAAGCATTTTCAAACTCTTCCCAGTTAACACCATTTTTAATATTATATATACCTGTCACAGTTAATCTCGTATCATTATCAATTATACCAATTAAACGAATAGGTAATGTTTTAGCTGTACCACCAATGTTAACATCAGCTAAATCAAATTTAAAACTAGAAAATGCACCTGATATATTGGTAAGTACATTTAATATATAACGATTACCAACATCTTCTTTTTCAAAAGGTTTAAATTCCCAAGTATAAATTTGAGTCATAAGTTCAGAATCTGCTGATGTATCGCAATCAAGAGCTGCATTAACAAAATCATCAATGTTTACCTTAGTAGGAATACAATATCTTAAAGTTTGAGTAGTAGGTAATAAACTTGGATTTGTAGTACTCAATCGCGAGAGTATAAACATAGGAATTGCTAATTTAGCATCATTAACATTACGTGTTGTAAATATCCACATATTTATAACATTAGTATCATTAGCTATGCTTATAGTTCGAATACCTTGCATATATGGATTTTCTTCACCATTACCAAAAAATAAATTTTGATTAGGTCGATCCATAGTATCTTCTGAAGGAACACTAAGTAAACTATCAATCAATTCACCAAACTGTGTAGAAGTAGGTATATCACCTTTTTCAAAATAAGTTTTAAGTTGTGATTTTGTTGCCATATTGAATAAATATTAAAGTTGATTATTAGTTATAATAGTAGACTCCGATATTTATTCAGTTAGAATCTACCATGCTTTTTTATTGAATTTGCTTGTATTTCTTAAATCTGCAATTATGGTACTATCATCATTATTCCAAATAGTTGAAGAATTATTATTAGGATGATAACGATATACAGCATTGCCTTGACCTATATTAACAACCTGTTCTATTGCATATCCAACATACCAGTTATTTTCTTGTTTAACAGGATGTAAAATAAATGTACTATTACCATCTACTACAACACGAACATTCGGATTGCTATTGATAGGATTCCAAACCAAATCAGATGGCATATTATTAATAACAGTTGCATCATCAACTTCATGCAATGAAGCACCCATTGCAATATACCAATCCATTATTTGATTTCCAGTAAGTATTGCATAAGTAACTGGAATAAATCCACTCTGTTCGACAGGGTTTGCTGTATGGCATTTAATTACTATATAAGGAAGTATAACTCTTTCAGTATCATTATATAAACCAAATATCAGATATGTTAAAGAATCATCAAGAGTAATAAAACGATATCCCCTTACATAAGGATTTTCAGTATCAAAAGTAGTTAGAGTAGTGTCTTTATTTGCACCCCCCCCTACTGGAATTTTATCAATAAGATCTGCAAAATTAGATTCAGTAGGAATCTTACCAGATTTAAAAAACTCTTTAAGAGCACTTTTGCTTTTAGCCATAACTATATGAATTTAAATAATAGTTGTTTAAGACTTGCGAATATACTACTATCTTTATCAGATGTAATGTTAGAGTTTTGATTAACAGACGTAGGTTCAATACTTCTTGTAATATTACCTACTCTGAAAATCGGATGACTTTTTCCATCACCTTCTATCTGCATATAACCAATACCATCAGGCCCAGCTGATTGAGTAATAGTAATAGTTTTTGAAACAGCTCCTTCTTTTGATGCTGTTACTGTACAACTTCGAGCTCCACCATTGTTTTTAGATGCTGTAACAATATTATTAGCTAATGTAAATCCATCTCCACTAATACTCAATGAAGGAATTGAAGATATAGTAGTACTACTTCCAGTAGCACCTGATGTATAAACAGGTATTCTATTTCGTATAGCACTATTTGTAAGTTGTGAAGTTCCACCAGATGCTGGAATTGTTGTAGGATTAGCTCTAAGAACAATTTCCCATTCTGTGTAATTATAAGAAACAATTTCATTGGCCGCTTGATAAATATACATAGTTTCATTGGCAGATTTACCATTAGCAGACCATGTAACAGCTTGACTTTTAACAGTAGTTTGAGCTGAAACAGTTGTACCCTTCGAAGAAGCAGTAGCAGTAATAGAAGCTACATTCGGAACAACATTAGCAGTTCCACTTGAAGCAGCTTCAGTAGTAACATCTTTTGTAGCACCAGATGTATATTCATAAGTAGTAATAGTAGCAGATTTATTCCAACTTTGAGTTCCATTTCCAGCTTTAGCAGTAGCAGAACCACCACTTGCAGGAATCGTAGCATTCGTAATTGTACCAGCTGTTACATTACCATATGTATAAACACCACCAGAAGTAGATTTAACACTTTTACTGTTTACTATACTTTTAGAAGCAGTAGCTGACTTAGAACTATCTCCGTCATTTACAGCTTTTATAGTAACAGTATCAGTAGTTTCATTAGTCCCCATACTACTATGAGTAATCTTATTTCCAGATAAACTGAATCTATTATTACCGTTAGCAGTCATAGAAATTGATAAACTACCGCCAACACTTCGTGTTTGATTCGGGCCAGTAGCACCCGAACTATACAAAGCATTATAAGTTTCAGTATTAGTAACAGAAGCACTTACAGTCGCAGAACCACCAGCTGCTGTTAAACCACTACCGATACTTATAGTAGGAGTTCCGTAAGCAGTAATTCGAGGATTGTAATTACTATTAGTTACTTTATTTTCAGCTTGATAAATATTAACAGTTTTATTGGCAGTTGCACCACCTTCACCAGTATAAGTTACAGTAACTTGTCCAACCTTAGTTCTTGCCTTAACTGTGGTTCCAAGAGAAGAAACTGTAATTTCATCTGTTTTTGAGTAGGTAACTGTACCAGCACGAGTCGAACCAGATGTATAACTAATTGTTTGCGACATATTAGTAACACTGGTCGAAGATGTTCCACCACTTGCAGGAATATCAGATGCCGAAAGTGAACCACCTTCTAAAGCACCATAAGAAGCCATATTAGCTTCTTGATAAATAGTAATAGTTGATGATACTGTTTGACCATCAAATGTATTTGAATATTTACCAGTTACAACAATACTTCTCCTACTACCAACAGTTATAGTTCGATTGTTTGCAGTAACCTTAGTACCAGATATAGAAAATCCAGTAGCACTTCCTGATAGAACTGGTATAACATTATCTGTACTAACTAAATTACCATTACGATACGTTTTAAGTACAGCTGTAATAGTTGTAGTTCCACCTTTTGCGGCAATTTCAGTATTATCACTATTTAACGTTAAATCATATGTATAAGTTGATGCTTCTTGTTCAACAGTAAGAATAACTTGTTTACTGGAATCTTTTTTACACTTTCCAATAAACTTCATACTTCTTTTAGAAGTACCCTTTTGAACAGGTGATGAAATTTTAACAGTCTGATTTCCTTGAAAAGAGGGAGATTCAATATTAATTGAATCTCCACTCCCGTCATTCCATTTATTAGTGATAACACTCATAAATGATTAATTAATTTATTCAGCAGGTTCGAATGTCCATTCGTCATTAGACAGAACACTCAGAGTCTGCTCACCACCACCCTTCGGAATAGTAACAGTTGCGGTAGTTGTACCCTGCGAATTAAGATACAGATAGCTGTCACCAAGAGCCTGAGTAATAGTAATAGTTTTAACAACAGTCGAACCTTCACCCTTAATTTCAAGAGTTGCAGAACGAGCTTCAATAGTTTCATTCTTCGGTACAACAACAGTAACATCATAAGTATATTCTCCAGTAGCACCGGGGTCACCAGTAATAGCAGTACCAGACGTAGCAGTTGTACTACCATTAACCTTAAATGACGTTACATTTGCAATACCGAAGTTAGTTTTCCATGTAAACGTAAGAAGTTTCGAGTTAGACTTACCAGTTACATGAATTGTTTCACCACCTTTAGCAACATTAATAGTTAAACCATCGGGAGTAATAAATTCGTCAGCAGCCTTTTCAAGAACCGTGACTGTAACTGCGTTAGACTTTCCGACAATCTTACCGGGAACTGAAGTACTTCTATCTGTACGACCAGTATAAGGATTCACAGAATTAATCTTAATCTGTGCATTTCCAGTACCAGTTTTAGGAACCCATGATAAATAACTCGGAATAGTTGCCATTTGTTTTTTTTTGGTCGATTAACTATAATAACAAACTAATTACCAAATTCCCATTCAACTGTATCACTTGCGAAAACAGTTATGGTATCATGATAATTATTATCTTTATTTAGAATAACAAGAGTTTTATCAACAGCTAATTCTACAACAGGTTCATCTATTGGCCAAACTTTTTTACCATTAAGCCACATATCAAGAACCTGCCGACGATTACCATTAAGCATTACGACAGCTTCCGTAGCTCGTTCAAGAAGATTAAGTTGTGCCATAGTTGTAGATTAATATTAACCTTGCGGTGTTTCAAGAGCAGTTACACGACTTTCCAAAGAAGTATAATTACTCTCTAATGTACTTACTTTACCACTTAAAGTAGTAACAGTTTCTTGTAATGTATTAACAGTACTTTCAAGAGTTTCTACTTTTGTTTGTAATTGTTGAACAGTTGAAGATTCAGCCTTAGTGGCTAAACCTTCAACTACAAAAGTAATTAACTTTTGAAAAGCACCAGTTTTCGGAGGCCAGTTTAAGGCACAAAATATTTTACGAATTACTGATTCTTTCATATCATTAAACCGTTAATTAGATTCGACATTACTAACCCTAAATATAGGATGTTTAGTACCGTCACCTTCGATTTGCATATAATCAATACTGTCCTCAAAACGAAGAGTAACAGGTACGATTAAAGATTCATCACTTTCAGTTTGAAGAGTAACATCAATTTCTTCAGTAATAAATCCAGTAGCAACAAATTTGACTTTAATAACAGTTCCCGGTATAGCAGTATAGTTAAATCCAATACTTGCTACAACAGTTCGTAAATCTTGAGGCATCCATTCACCATCAATTAATACAGAAGCAGCAGTAACTGTTTCAACTGGTGCGTTCTTTTCAGTAACAGCGAATACAAAATATTCCTTAGTTGTAGGTTGAGGAGGAGTTTCCTCTGTCATTACGACTTTAACATCAATCGGTTCTGTACTACCATCTTCTAAAACAATATCTTTTTCAGTATCGTTGTATCCGGTAGCAGTAAACTTAACACGAATAGAAGTTCCGGGTTCACCAGTATAAGCAAATCCCATTGCTTCACCTTGTAAAGTTTGTTCAACCCAACTATTATTATTCCATAAATAACCATGAACACCTGTTGTGATATTAACAGATTCCTCAGTTACAGCATGGATATAATATTGTTTAGTAGTAGGTTCAGGCGGAACCTCTTCAAGTACAATAGTAACACTATGTTCACCAGTAGAATTAATCGTACCAGTTCCAGTGTTAGTTATATAACCAGTTTTAGAAGCTCGGAAATCAACACTTGTTCCAACTGGAGCTGTAACAGCCTCAGATTTACCAGCAGTCAATTCATCATTATTGAGAGGTTTCCAATCACTTTCAGTACTGAGTTTATACTCAAACGTAACACCGTCTAAAGCAGTAGATTCAGTATTTACAGCAGTTGCATAGATAGTACCAGATTGAACTGGAACTTTATCCATTTCAACAGTAACTTCTGCGGTAGGAATTGCATAAGTTACCAGTTGTTCAACCTCTATATAACCCGACGAAACAAACCTCAAAATTCGGCTCGTATTGACATCTCCGGTGAGTTGTAGCGGCGTATCTTTTGTGACTTGACCTAATATACCACCCGTGTCCTTATCATAGACGTATGCGGCTATTTTGGCCTTTGTTTCGCTATCGACTACCGTAAGACTTACAGCACCTTGTTCAACTGGTAGAGCTGTAAGAGTAATATCACGAATTATATTCTCATCTAACGTAATACGCTCTTCGTAAGTTTCATATCCACTTGCACCAACCTGAATTAAAATATCACGCGGGTCATAAGTTTCATATGTAAGAGTACCAGTACCTTGAGCAATAACTACATTAGAAGATTTATCAGTAAATATAATTAAAGCATTATCAGGAGTTGCATTTACAGTTAATGTCTTTTTAGTTTTAGGTGTAAGAACAACGTTAATTGTCGTATCTTCAACACCTACATCGACATAAACATCTTTTGTAATGTAATTCTCTTTTTCTACAATATAATGTAAACGACTTTGAATTAAACATTCAAGACTTGCACTACCAATACCTGCTGATTCTTTACCTTCCGAATTAATCATTCGTATAGTAGAATCAACCGGAACAGCTTCAATCTTAATTGTTATATAATCTTCTTCATTTCGAGGAATACGAATCCAAAGTGTACCATCTTCAAACGCAGTAGGAATTTCGCTTGTAACTTCAATTTGATTAATACTATTGCTACGAACATGATTATTGTGTTCTACAACAATACCATAAATCTCATTAATAGCATCTACAATACGTTTGTTATCAGTAACAAGTTCTTCAGAAGTTTTATCTTGCTTATTAATAAGCAAACCTTGAAGTTCTTGAGCTTTTTGTTTTAATTTCTCAATATCACTTGCGGCAGTTGGTAAACCAACTTGTGCGGCAGTAACTCTATGAGGGTTATCATAATTACGAATATGAGCATTGAAATTATCTTTATCATTCTCGTAATCTTCTTTATCAAGTTTCTTGTTTATAGCAGCCCAAACATCTTGAAACTTCTTATTAACTTCTGCAACATGATTGTTAATCCAAACATTCAACTGTTTGAACCAACCTTTAATCCTATTTTCAAGAGCATCAATATACTCTTTCTGAGGTCGAGATACAGGTTTATCAATATCGGCAGTGTTATCAACATTGCCAAGACCAACTTGTTCTTTTGTTACCTCATGAGGATTAAACTTATTATTAATATGTTCAAATAAAAGTTTTGTAAGTTGTTCAACAGGATTTAAGTCCTCTGCTGTAAGCTCACGAACATATACTTGAACATCAAGAATCTCATTAACAGCATCATTAAAATCAAAATTGGTCTTTACATTCGTCCGATAAATCCACCAAGATTTACCTTCATGAACATAAATACCAGTAAGAGTAAATATCTGATTACTTATGATACCTTGTACTGTAATTGTATGTATAGAACGAACAATCGGTACAAGTATATAAAGATATTGTTGAGTTGGTTTAACCCACGGAACTTTATATTCATAATGTCCTACATCAATATTTCGAGATTCAAACTCGGTAATCTTTGCAGAACTAATATCAGATTTTTCAGTTAGCTTAAATAGAGCACTATTATCGTAAGCAGTTACATTAGTTAAGTCTATTTCAATCCTCTCATTTGTCCTATATAAATATAGGTGGCCGTTCTTTCGATAGTACATATATAATGTAGGAACTGTTTTAACACCAGCACCTTCACCATCTACTGTACCAATATATTCTCCGGTTTGACCATTATAAACACTCGGATATACACCATCTTCAAGCACACCGAGCGCTACAACATTTCGAAGATTAATTACTGCCATACCAAGAACAATAACGAAATAAATACTCCAACTACAAAGTTAATAATAATAGGATGAATTTTAAGACCAATTATTGCTTTCTTTCTTGCAGCTTGAATACCACAAATAATGATTTGATAAGCTAATGTAATCCATAAACTCATAAACCAAGTAGCAACAGTAGCCTTAAATAAAATACCTACGACAGTAGCAATGACGAAACCAATAATAATATCGTCTTTATGTTCTGAATAATAACCACTTAAAAAAGTAGTTATTTTATTCCATATTTTCTTTATCATAATACTAATCGTATTTATTGTTATATGACGATTAATAATAATAATGGTGCAACTTGTATGGCTGGCCTGCGGCCTCGCTCCCCGGTGGGGCAGGAGGTTGCACGCCCACTTGTCACATAACATTACATCATTAAGAGAATAACTCCTAACACCACAATT
>ERZ860023.168-NODE-168-length-44483-cov-17.245003_pt1 | contig 44483 bp, 44 predicted proteins | sample MGYA00509983_ERZ860023 | MGnify/ENA primary metagenome ERZ860023 (study PRJEB30046, sample SAMN00715180) | human gut metagenome | study: EMG produced TPA metagenomics assembly of the A metagenome-wide association study of gut microbiota in type 2...
ATAGATTGCTCGGTCGTCCTGAGGGTGCTGACTTGGATTTGATTACTTATGTAACAGACAGAAAGGGTCATGATATGCGTTACGCCATCGACTCTAGAAAGCTGCAGAAGGAATTGGGTTGGGAGCCATCTCTCCAGTTTGAGGAGGGTATCGAGGAAACCGTAAAATGGTATCTCGAGAACCAGGAATGGATGGATAATGTAACATCGGGTGATTACCAGAAGTATTACGATAATATGTATTCAAACCGATAATAGCTTTTGGAGTAATCGGAACATGTTTTTATTGTAACCGGTGCATGTCTCTATTGTAACCGGTGCAAGAGATTCTGTTTTGTATATTGAATCAGGAGTCCTGTATTTGTTTATAACAGCAAATGCAGGACTTTTTGGTTTTATGGCAATTAAAATGCAGTAAATATATTATTATTTCTTAATTTTTTATGCTTTATGTCGAAGAAAACTGAAAACTAGAAAATATTTTTCTATCTTTGCAGCCTTAATGATATATAAAAGAAACAGATATGAAGAAAATAATAAAATCAGGCATCGTTATGGCGGTTGCTACCTTGTCGTGCCTTCCCGTTAAGGGACAGGAAAAGGTGGTTCCTTTTAAATATGGTAATATGGACCACTGGGTAATCAGGAATATCAAAGAATCAGGCATTATCGGAGGAAATCAGAAAAAAGTTTATGCCGTTGGACCTAATATGACTATCAATGGTAATATTCCTTATACCAATAAGGGTGGTTCGCCTTGGGGTTCCTCTAATGTCCTGGCACATGTATCGGGCATCTATAAGACGAATAACTCTGTGTTTCGTGATAAACATGGTAGTGGATATTGTGCCAAACTGGTAACCCATATTGAGAAAGTAAAAGTGCTGGGACTCATCAATATCAAGGTCTTGGCTGCCGGTTCTCTCTTTCTGGGTGATGTTCGTGAACCGATAACAAGTACCAAGGATGGTCCTAAAGCCATCAACTGGGGTATACCATTCACCGCACGTCCTAAGGCTTTGCGCTTTGATTATAAGACTTCTTTTCCTAATGCAGCCAATCGTATCAAGCAGAATGGATTTAGCGGAGCCTCTACGGTTGCAGGGCGAGATCATGCTATAGCTGTGCTCTATCTACAGAAACGTCATGAAGATGCTAAGGGAAATATAACAGCTAAACGTGTGGGTACGATGGTAGTCAGATTCGGAAAGAGTACCGATAGATGGGTGGAAGATGCTACCTATACAATCCATTATGGCGATATCCGCCACATGGCAGGTTATCAGGCTGCTACTATGGGACTGCGATCCACTGACTATGCCCGTAACAGCAAGGGTAAGAGCGTGCCGGTAAAAGAAGTAGGATGGGCGAGTGCTAACGAAACACCTACTCATCTGATTCTTCAGTTCTCCTCATCCGATGGTGGAGCCTATATCGGAACTCCAGGCAATACCTTGTGGATTGATAATGTAGCATTGGTGTATTAAAATAATAAAATCGACAAAATGAAGCATATTCTGACAATACTTATTATGATGTTGGCATTGGGCAGCTATGCCTCTGAGCCTTCTGTAACCGATAGTATCTCATCTGCAGAGAAGGTGGATACGATGGCTTTACATGCCGGAAAATCATGGGTGAACCGGATTCTTGACTACTTTAATGATTCCAACAAAAACAAGAAGCATAAGCGTTTCGATTTTAGTGTGATAGGTGGTCCTCATTATGCCTCTGATACCAAGTTTGGATTGGGATTGGTGGCAGCAGGACTATACCGTACTGATCCGAATGACAGTATTCTTCCTCCTTCTAATGTCTCGCTTTATGGTGATGTCAGTTCTGTAGGTTTCTATATGTTGGGTGTCCGTGGTAACCATATTGCTCCTAAAGGAAGATATCGCATCGATTATCACCTTTATTTCTATTCTTTTCCCTCTGATTTTTGGGGAATAGGCTATGAGATGGGCGATAACGATGCCAATAAGAGTGACATGAAGCGTTGGCAGGCTCAGGCTGAAGTTAGCTTCCTGTTTCGTGTAGCAGATAATTTCTATATCGGACCGATGGCGAGTTATGACTATGTAATAGGTAAACATATTGAGCATCCGGAATTACTGCAAGGCATGGATCAGCATACTTGGAATGTTGGAGCTGGTGTTTCTCTGGTATATGATAACAGAGATAATCTTACAAATCCACATCGTGGTATCTATCTGAATATCAATCAGATGTTCAGACCTGGATTTATGGGAAATGATTATGCTTTCAGTACGACTGCATTTCGTTTTGATGCCTATCAGCGACTGGGTAAGGGAACGGTTCTTGCCGAGGACATTGGGGCTAACCTCAACTTTGGTAATCCTTCGTGGGGAATGATGGCTGAATTGGGTGGTACTCATTCCATGCGTGGCTATTATGAAGGCCGTTATCGCGATAAACATTCTCTGGAAGCTACGGTTGAGTTGCGCCAACATGTATGGAAGCGTAATGGCATCGTAGTGTGGGTTGGAGCAGGAACCATCTTCCCAAAATTCTCGGCATTGCGCTCTAAACAGATTTTGCCGAATGCCGGTGTAGGTTATCGCTGGGAATTTAAGAAGAATGTGAATGTACGTCTGGATTATGGATTCGGTAAGTCGGGTCAGTCTGGTTTTCTCTTCAATATCAATGAAGCGTTTTAGTAATAATGCTCTTTATGTAGTTTGATAATGCTCTTTAAAGTGTTAATGAATAAGTAGAATGAACAGTTTTACGGATATATATAATAAGGTGGTGTTGCCTATATATAATAAGGTGTCATCGGGCGCATTCCTTTACGGGTATGCTGTGGTAGCATTGTTGTTGCCTAATATAGCTCTGTGCTATACCGAATGTCTGGCTCCTTGGGCTTGTGGTGCCAATGTGTTGCTGCCTTTGGCACTCTACATGTGGTTCTTTTCGTTAACCAGATGCCCGGGTAAGATGATCTGGTGGGCTTTTCTTTTTGTTTTTTTCGCTGCCTTCCAACTGGTATTGCTTTATCTCTTCGGGACGGGAGTGATAGCGGTAGATATGTTTCTGAATCTTGTAACTACCAATCCTGGCGAGGTGAAGGAACTGCTTGGTAATCTGTTGCCTGCTGTGGTGGGTGTTTTTGTGGTTTATCTTCCTTTGCTGGTTCTGGCTATTGTCAATATCAGCAAGAAAGGGATGATAGTGGTTCAACTCCAGCATCGAGTGCGTCGTTGGGCTTTGGAGATAGCTGCTGTCGGTTTATTCTGTCTGCTGGCTTGCTATGTGGCTGTAGATGATTATCGCTTGCGCAACCAGCTTTATCCTGTTAACGTTTGCTATAATCTCTATCTTGCTTTCGAGCGTGATGCGGCTTCAGAGAATTACAGGGAGGCAAGCAGGAATTTCAGGTTTGATGCCAGGAGCGAGCACGATGCTGAGGCTCCCGAGGTGTATGTGATGGTGGTGGGAGAGACGGCGAGAGCCCACAATTTCAGTCTCTATGGCTATCCGCGCGATACCAATCCTTTGCTTTCCAAGACTCCTGGAATCATAGCTTTTCCCGATGCTACAACCCAGAGTAATACTACGCATAAGAGTGTTCCTATGCTCCTGTCGGCTGCATCAGCAGAGGATTTCGAACGTCTCTTTCATGAGAAAGGTATCCTGGCTGCTTTCAGGGAGGCGGGATTTCATACCGTATTTATCAGCAATCAGCTGCCTAATCATTCTTTTATTGATTTCCTTGGCGAACAGGCTGATGAACATTACTTCCTGAAGGAAGGTGCTTCTGCAAAAGATAATCATTATGATAGTGATTTGTTGCAGAAGTTGGATGGGATATTGCCTGCGGCAGATGCTTCTTCATCCAAGCAATACCGTTATCGGAAACTCTTCGTGGTACTTCATACTTATGGTTCTCACTTTAATTACCAGGAGCGCTATCCCCGTAATTTCGCTTTCTTTAAACCTGACAGTAAGAGCGAAGCGAAGCCGGGGAACCGGCGTGACCTGCTGAATGCATACGATAATACCATCCGGTATACCGATTATATCCTGCATGGTATCGTAGAACGTCTGCAGAAATGGGAGAAGACTCAGGCAAGGACGGATGGGGTATATAGCCAACCTACATCAGCGATGCTCTATACCAGCGACCATGGAGAGAATATCTTTGATGATGACCGTCGTCTCTTTCTGCACGCCGCCCCGAAGGCATCTGATTATGAGCTGCATGTTCCTTTCATCATCTGGACATCAGATGGTTATGGAAAACAATATCCGGGAATACTGAAAACTTTGTCTGGTCATCGTACCCAACAGGTACAGACGAGTCTTTCGGCTTTTCATACGATGTTGGGGATAGGAGGCATCCTGACCCGTTATCGCCAGGATGAATATTCTGTGGCAAGTGAGAAGTATCATCCTGTGAAGTTGCTTTATCTGGATGATCATGATGAAGCGATTCCACAGGAAGATGCCAAATATTAGCATCTGATTTTAAGCGTAAACGCGCTCTTTGTGTAAAATACATGAAAAGAGTTTTCGTAAATGTCAATTATTTGCGAAAACTCTTTGTCGTATCTATAATTTGCTGTATCTTTGCAGCCGGATTTAGATAATAATAAAAATACAGTTGTTATGGAACCAACTCGAAAAATCGAAAAGGTAGGCATGCGCAACCTTCGCATGGAGGATTACGATCAGCTTGCCAAGTCGTTTAAGCGTATTTACGCAGACTCAGATGTATTCTGGACAAAAGAACAGATAAAGAAACTCATTACTATCTTCCCTGAGGGACAGGTGGTTATTATCGTTGATGATAAGATTGTGGGCTGTGCGCTCTCTATCATCGTTAACTATAATATGGTGAAGGGCGATCATACCTATGCTCAGGTTACGGGTAATGAAACCTTCAATACCCACGATCCTAATGGAAACATTCTTTACGGCATCGAGGTATTTATCCACCCTGATTATCGTGGTTTGCGCCTGGCTCGCCGTATGTATGAGTATCGCAAGGAACTCTGCGAGAAGCTCAACTTGAAGGCTATCATGTTTGGCGGCCGTATACCAAACTATCACAAGTATGCCGATAAGATGCGCCCTAAGGAGTATATTGAGCATGTAAGAAACCGTGAAATCTATGACCCGGTTCTTACCTTCCAGCTTTCCAACGACTTTCATGTACGCCGCGTAATCCGCAACTATCTTCCTAGCGATGAGGAGAGCGAACACTGCGCCACCCTCTTGCAGTGGGATAACATCTATTATCAGCCACCTACGGATTCTTATGTAGACCGCAAGCCAACCGTAAGAATCGGATTGGTACAGTGGCAGATGCGCCCATACGCTTCGGTGGATGACCTCTTCGAACAGGTTGAGTTCTTCGTAGATTCCGTGAGCGATTACAAGAGCGATTTCATTCTCTTCCCTGAGTATTTCAATGCGCCTTTGATGGCTCGTTTCAACGACTTGGGTGAGGCGCAGAGCATCCGAAAGATGGCGCAGTATACCGAAGAAATCCGTGACCGTTTCCGCGAACTTGCCATCAGTTACAACATCAATATCATCACGGGTAGTATGCCTTATCTTAAGGACGATTCCCTCTATAATGTGGGCTTCCTCTGCCGCAGAGATGGTAGCGTAGACATGTACGAGAAGATTCATGTTACACCAGATGAGCAGAAGTGCTGGGGATTGAGTGGCGGTAGCCATATCCAGACTTTCGATACCGATTGTGGTAAGATTGGTATCGTCATCTGCTATGATGTGGAGTTCCCTGAGTTGTCAAGATTAATGGCTGAGGATGGCATGCAGATTCTCTTCGTGCCATTCATGACCGATACCCAGAATGCTTACTCCCGAGTAAGAGTCTGTGCCCAGGCGCGTGCTATCGAGAACGAGTGCTATGTTGCCATTGCGGGTAGTGTGGGCAACCTGCCTCGTGTTCATAACATGGATATCCAGTATGCCCAGAGTGCCGTGTTCACCCCTTGCGACTTTGCTTTCCCTAACGATGGCAAGCGTTCAGAGGCAACACCTAATACCGAGATGATTCTCGTATCAGATGTTGACCTGAATCTCTTGAATGAGCTTCATACCTACGGTGCTGTAAGAAATCTTCGCGACCGCCGCAAGGATCTGTATGAATTGAAACAGAAGAAGTAAGTGAGGAAGGATAATTCAACACTCAACATTCAACATTCAACATTTAACATTTAAATAAAGTGTATAAGATAGAAATCTCGGAGCGTACGCTCCACTTCAAGCAGCCGGCAGGCACATCTCGTGGCGTATATACCACGAGACACAGTTATTATCTCACTCTCACCTCGGATGAAATGCCGGGAGTAGAGGGAGTGGGAGAGTGTGCTACGCTCCCTGATCTCAGTTGCGATGCCAAACCGGAATATGAGATGACCCTGCGACAGGTTTGTCAGATGGTGGAGCAGATGGGACGCATTCCATACGATATGATTCGTGCTTACCCTAGCATCACTTTCGGACTCGAAACCGCCTTTGCTTCGTTCTTCGATGCAGCGAAGAAGAAGCTGGGGGCAATGAATCTGTCTGAGGGAAAGACTTCTGTCGAAATACTGAAGGAGGCAGGACTCTCTGTTCCTGCCGGAATGGAGAACCTGACAGATCTCTTCGATTCTCCTTTCGGAAGAGGTGAAGAAGGTATTACAATCAACGGATTGGTGTGGATGGGTACTTACGAGGAGATGCTGGCACGACTGGAGGAGAAGCTCCAGGCGGGTTTCCATTGCGTGAAACTGAAGATCGGAGCCATCGATTTTTTCAAGGAACTCGATCTCATCAAGCGCATCCGTGATGTTTATACCAAGGAGCAGGTTGAGTTGCGAGTGGATGCCAATGGCGGTTTTCTGCCAGAGAATGCAATGAGCCAGCTGGAGGCTTTGGCTAAATATGACATTCATTCTATAGAGCAGCCTATCAAGCAGCATCAGTGGCCTAAGATGGCTCAGCTTTGTCGCGAAACACCGCTTCCTATCGCCCTAGACGAGGAGTTGATTGGTGTGAATGTCCGGAGTATGAAGCAGGCCTTACTCGATACGGTCCGTCCTCAGTATATCATCCTCAAGCCTTCACTTCATGGTGGAATCTATGGATGCAACGAGTGGATAGAACTGGCTAACCAGCGTGGTATCGGCAGCTGGATTACTTCTGCTCTTGAGAGTAATATCGGTCTGAATGCTATTGCTCATTATGCAGCTAAAGTATATGGTCCTAATGTCAAGATGCCGCAAGGCTTGGGTACCGGACAGCTCTTTACTGATAATATACCGATGCCTTTGGAAATTCGTGGTGACAAACTGTTTGTAGTAAAATGACTTTAGAAGATTTCCTTTCAGAATGGAATAACGGTAGTGACCGGGTGCTGGTGCATACCAGTGGCTCCACGGGAAAGCCCAAGCCGATGATGGTAGAGAAGAAGCGAATGCTCAACTCGGCCCGCATCACTTGTGATTTCTTGGGTTTGAAGCCTGGTGATAGCGCCCTGCTCTGTATGTCGCTCGATTATATTGCAGGTAAGATGGTGGTGGTGCGGAGTATAGAGCGCCATCTCCATCTTATTTCTGTTTGCCCAAGTGGTCATCCTTTGAAAGATGTAAATGAAGAGATTACCTTCGTTGCGATGGTTCCGATGCAGGTTTATAATACCCTGCAGGTTCCTGAAGAGCGGGCTCGTCTCTGCCGCATCAGGCATCTTATTATCGGTGGCGGAGCCATAGATGAGGCTCTCGAACAGAAACTGAAGGCTCTTCCCGGAGATATTGCCATCTGGAGTACCTACGGAATGACCGAAACACTCTCGCATATTGCCCTGAGAAGAATTAACGGTGCTGAGGCTAGCGAATGGTACCAGCCTTTCGATAGTGTGAAAATCTGTCAGACCGATGAAGGATGTCTGGTGATAGATGCTCCGCAAGTCTGTGCTGAGCCCCTGGTAACGAACGATATAGTGGAAATAGAATCCTATATATATAATAAGGTGGAAAAACTCCGTTTTCGCATCAAAGGCAGAAAAGACAATGTGATTTGCAGCGGAGGCATCAAGATTCAGATAGAAGAGGTTGAGGCTCTGTTGAAGCCTTATCTTGAAAAACCTTTCATGATAGCCAAGAAGAAAGACGGGAAGTTTGGAGAAATTGCTGTCCTCCTGACGGAAGATGAGGAGATAGAAAAAATAGAGGCGACTGTTCGCCGCCTCTTATCTGATCATAAATATTGGATTCCAAGGGAATTCCTTCATGTAAATCAACTCCCGCTTACCGAAACCGGAAAGCCGAAGCGTGCTATCCTTCTTTAAAGGGATTCTCTGAAGAAAGATTCTTTAGCAGAATTATCCTTCTCTGAAGAAATCGAGTGCTTCCTTGATTTCTTCTGTCGTAGCAGTCTGGTTGATACGGATATCGCCTATGCCACCCAGCATCGTGAAGTTGATGATACCATTCTGGTTCTTCTTGTCATGGTGCATCAGTTCTATCAGTTCATCATAGTCATCGCAGGTAATATCCAGTGTACCATAGAATTCCTTGATGAAGTTTACGGTCTGGCGCATCTTCTCTGTAGGGAATCCGGTTTTGGCAACACTCAGATAGAGTTCAGGGATGAGACCGAATGCCACCGCGTAACCATGCAGGATAGGCTTGCGCTTCAATGCCCAGCTCTCAAACGCATGACCGAAAGTATGCCCCAGGTTCAGCGCCTTGCGGATGCCCTGCTCGTGAGGATCCTGCTCTACAATGCGCTCCTTTACCTTCACGCTGTCGCCTACCATGCGCTGCAACTGCTTCAAATCAGGCTTGTCGAGGTCGAAGCTGACCAGTTCTTCCCACATGGCTTCTGTAGAAATCAGACCGTGTTTCAGCATCTCTGCATAGCCCGAACAGATGTTTTCTGCATCGAGCGTCTTTAAGAATTCTGTATCGAGAATAACGAACTTAGAATCGTTGAATACACCTACTTCGTTCTTCAGTCCGCCGAAGTTGATGCCTGTCTTTCCACCTACCGATGCGTCTACCATAGCCAGCAGGGTGGTAGGAATATTGATAAAGTTGATACCTCTCTTAAAAGTGCTGGCAGCAAAGCCACCCAGGTCGGTTACCATACCGCCGCCCAGATTAATCATACAGGAGTGGCGTGAAGCACCTCCCTCCTGCAGTCCTTTCCATACCATCATCAGACTTTCGATGTCTTTATGGCTGTCGGTAGCCGGAATAGTGATGATATGGGTTTCCTTCATGCAGTAAAAATTCTGCAATACAGGCATGCATAGTTCCAATGTCGTAGTATCTGTAAGCACAAAAAGCTTGTCGTGCTCACACTCAGAAAGTGCACTTACCAGTTCGCTTTCCAGTTGGGTTGATATGATTACTCTTTGTTCCATAACATTCTAACGTATTAATTTTTGTGCAAAGATACACTAAAATGGAGACAATACAAAAAAAAAGTTGCTAAATTTGCGTTTTTTATCTCAGAATGCATTAAACCTTGGTGTATTTAACGCGTCAAAACAATCGAGTAACAAAAATGATAATAGAATATCATAGCGATTATGTGTGAAAACACTCATAGTTGGAAATAATAACAAATAAAAATAAGAATGAAAAAATCGATTCTGACGATGCTGCTGCTGTTGATGGCAATAGCATCCTTTGCTCAACAGCGACTGATATCCGGTCAGATTACCGACCGCGATACCAAGGAGGCCATTGAGCAGGTAACTGTTCAATTGCTTAAGAGCGACAGCACGTATGTAGCTGGTGCCATCAGTAATGAGAACGGACTCTTTCATGTCGCCGCTCCGGCAAATGGCAAATATCTGCTCAAGATTTCGAGTGTAGGATATAAGTCTACTGTGAAGCGTATCCAAATTTCTGATAACAAGGATCTGGCTATGGGTAAGATTGTGCTGGGTGCTGAGGCTATCATGCTGAAAGGCGCAGTGGTAACAGCCATGGCTCAGAAGGTAACCCTGAAGGAGGATACTTTCGTGTACAATTCTTCTGCCTATCGCACACCGGAAGGTTCTGTAGTAGAGGAACTCGTAAAGCGTCTGCCGGGTGCAGAGGTGAGCGATGACGGTACCATCAAAATTAATGGTAAGGAGGTAAAGAAGATTCTGGTAGACGGTAAGGAGTTTATGACGGGCGATACCAAGACTGCCCTGAAAAACCTGCCTACCAGCATCATCGAGAAAATCAAGGCATACGATGAGAAGAGTGATCTCTCCAAGGTGACCGGTATTGATGATGGCGAGGAGCAGACCGTGCTCGACTTCGGTGTGAAGAAGGGTATGAACAAGGGTTTGATTTCCAATATCGACCTGGGTGTGGGCAACAAGAGCCGCTATAACATGCGTGGCATGGGCGGTTATTTCAATGATAACAACCGATTCATGCTCTTTGCCAATGCCAATAACACCAGCGACCGTGGTTTCGGAGGCGGTGGACCGGGCAGAGGTTTCGGAGGTGCTAACGGTTTGAATGCCAGCAAGATGATTGCCGCCAACTACAATTACGAACTGAAAGATAAATTCAAGTTCAATACTTCACTTCGCTGGAATCACAGCGATGGCGATATTTGGAGCCGTCGTTCCAGCGAGAACTTCATGGGTAGCAGCTCTTCGTTCAGCAACAGTTTGACTCAGAATTTCTCTCGCAGCAACAGCTGGAATGGTAACATCCGATTGGAGTGGATGCCTGATTCCATGACCAATATCCTCTTCCGTCCTTCCATCTCCTGGAGTACCAGCGATGGATTGAGTGGCAGCCAGTCGGCTTCTTACAACAAGGATCCTTACACCATCACCACCAAAGACCCTCTTTCTGAGGAAGGTATTGATGAGTTGGAGAAGGCTGAGGCTATGGTAAACAGTCAGTTGACTAACGGAATCACCTATTCTGATAATAACAATATCAGGGGTATGCTGCAGGTGAACCGCAAGTTGGGCAATAAGGGACGTAACATCACCTTTCGTGTGGATGCCAAATATACGGATAATGACAGCAAGAGCATCTCGCTCAACAATGCCAAGCTCTATCTCGTACAGACAGCGGAGGGTAAGGATTCTACTTATCAGACCAACCGCTATAACCTGACTCCTTCGAAGAATTACAGCTATGCGGGCCAGTTGACCTATAGTGAGCCACTCTGGAAGGCTACCTTCCTGCAGTTCAGCTATAAGTTTACTTACAGCTACTCTAAGAGCGACCGCAGCACCTACGATTTCAGCAAGTATGCTATGAGTGGTGATCAGGAGTACCGTGGTTGGGATAGTTACCTGAATCCGTTTGCCGGTCATCTCGAAGATTACAAGGATGATGATCAGAGCCGTTTCTCTGAGTATCGCAACTACAATCACGATATCCAGGTGATGATGCGATTCGTCCGTCAGAAGTACAACTTGAACTTCGGTGTGATGATTCAGCCACAACAGTCGAAGTATATCCAGGATTATCAGGGAGTGCATGTAGATACCGTTCGTAACGTGACGAATATCAGTCCAACCCTCGATTTCCGTTATCGCTTCTCAAAGATGAGCAACCTGCGTGTGAACTACCGTGGTACCACAGCGCAGCCAAGCATCTCTCAGTTGCTTGATATCACAGATAACAGCGACCCGCTGAACATCTCAAAGGGTAACCCTGGCTTGAAGCCATCGTTCACCCAGAACTTCCGGTTGTTCTACAACAACTTCGTGCAGAACCACAACAAGGGTGTCATGACCTTCATCAACTTCTCAACCACCAACAATAGCATCAGCAATAAGGTGACCTACGATGAGAAGACTGGTGGTAGAATCACCCGACCTGAGAATATCAATGGCAACTGGAATGTGATGGGAGCCTTTATGTTCAACTGCTCTATCGATAGTGCCGGAGTCTGGAACTTGAATACCGATACCCACTTGAGTTACGACAACTACGTGAGCTATCTGAGTCTTGACAAGCAGTCTGATTCCCAGAAGAATACCACCCGCAGTACTACTTGGAGAGAGCGCCTCTCTTTCAGCTATCGCAACAACTGGCTGGAGCTTTCGCTCGATGGAACATTGAATTATAACCATGCTACAAACAAGTTGCAGCCTAACAGCAACCTCAATACCTGGCAGTTCTCTTATGGTCCTAGCATGACGCTTACAGCGCCTTGGGGAACCAGCTTGAACTCAAGCCTCTCTATCAGCAGCCGCCGCGGTTATAGCGACAGCAGCATGAATACGGATGAGTTTGTATGGAATGCGCAGCTTTCTCAGGGCTTCCTGAAGGGCAAGCCTCTTACCATCATGCTGCAGTTCTACGATATTCTCCGCCAGCAGAGCACCTTCTCTCGTGCCATTTCTGCTACATCCCGTACGGATACGGAGTATAATGCCATCAACAGTTATGCGATGCTGCACGTGATATATCGCTTGAATCTCTTCGGAGGCAAGGATGCCCGTAGGGGTGGACCTGAAGGTCCTGGTGGTCCTGGTGGCCGTCCAAACTTCCATGGCCGTCCTTTCAATGGCGGTTTTGGCGGTGGTCGTCCAGGCGGCAGAATGTTCTAGAAAAGAAAATGAAGTAAGCTTCATTTAAAACGATAGTAAGCCTCACTTAATGTTTTCGTGAGGCTCATTTCAAATAGGTATGACGAGAAAAAAAGAAATCCCCGCTCTTCGTTATGAGGAGCGGGGATTGTTATTTTGTCTTGTCAAGAGTTCTCGATTAGAGAGCGAACTTGTAACCCAATGTAAGCTGGAATACAGAGTTGCAACCAGCATCGTCAAAGTCTGCAATCTTTGTTACACCAATATTGTAACGAGCATCTAAGCAAACGTTCATATACTCGTAAGAGATGCCTACAGGAACAGAGAAATCAAAAGACTTTACTTCTGCTCCCTCTGGTGCATATTTATCGTAATCTACAGTAACGCCATCAACACTAACCTTGTTGCTAAGATTAAATGCTGGCTGGATACCTGCCTTTAAAGCAAGACCTGGAGCTACATAAACGTTGGCAAGAATAGGGATATTAAGATAATCCATCTTTACCTTTACATCGGTGTCTTTTATCTTTGCACCCTGCATAGAGTAGAGAAGACCACCGCTGATACCAAACATTGGTGATACATGATACTCCAACTCTGCACCTCCAACGAAGCCTGCTTTGTATTCTGCATCATCCTCTGTAAGAGATGAAACGTTCAAACCGACCTTAGGCTGAATTGTAACATCGCCTGCATTGTACTGTGCGAAAGCACCTACTGAAGACAGCACCATAGCTGCCATAACAAATAATTTTTTCATAACTCTTTCAATTTATATAATTAAAACTGTTAATATTCTCGTAGCTTTTGAAATAGTATGTTACTATAAAGCTGAAAATGAGGTAGCCATTTATCATGCCTTTCCATCATCTCTCGGGTGCAAAGATAGGATTTTTTACAATAGAGTCCAAATAAATTAATGATTATTTGCTAAAATCGGGCGAAAAAATACGAAATTGTTACCAAATAGAATATTTTTAGATTTTTTTTATTCCCGTTTTCTTGCATTGTTTCATAAAAAGTTGTATCTTTGCAAAGTAAAATGAATAGCGTATGGGATTAGAATTTGGAAAATGGTTAATGGACGTTGCCAAATATATACTGACGGCGCTCTTGCTTGCGACTTTTCTGGGGGATATGAATTCCGCAGGTACTATTATAGCTTCTATAGTTTTGATGTTAGGAATGCTTGGCATCGGATTGTGGCTGGTAAAGAAATCAAGTAATAATAATAAAAAGAGAAAGGAAAATAAAAATGGATGCTCATGAACTTAATACTTGGCTTATATTAGGAACCCTTTTCTTGCTTTGTTTGGTAGGATTAGGAATCGGTATCTATGATACAATGAAGCAAAAGAAAGAAAAAAGCCTTTCGGCTTAAAAGGAAAATAATAATGACTACACAAGAAAACTCCCCCTATACTCTTTGAAGTGTAGGGGGAGTTTTATTTTATTCTTCATCCTCGTCCCAGTCTTCTTCGTCAAATCCAAATATGGCGGGATCTACGAAGGCGTCAAGGGCTCGGCGTTCCTTCTTTGTTGGGCGACCAGTGCCTCGGGCCCTGTCTACGAATCCGCTGATGCGGCTCATCTCCAGGAGCTCGTATTGCTTAGGGTCGGTTACGTTTTTATAGACACCATACAGCATCTTGGCGCCTACGCGCTGCTCTATGCAGTCGAGAACCTCGAAAGAGTAGGTGATAGGGGCTTTCTTTACGCTCACCACATCGCCACGCTTGATGATGAAGGAAGGCTTTCTCGTTACGCCTCCTACCATGACGCGGCCATTCTTACAGGCATCGGCAGCAATGCTGCGGGTCTTGTAAATGCGGGCAGCCCAGAGCCACTTGTCTATTCTTGCTGATTCCTTCATGATTATTTCTTTCCTAGCTTATTGTATTGGTTCATGGTGATGTCGATACCAGCCAATACGAAGCTCTTGATGATCTCTACACCCAGGTCGATGGCCGGCTGCAGCTGCTTCATGTCTTCCTCAGTATATTTGCCCAGCACCCAGTCAATCTGGCCGCCACGCGGATAATCGTTGCCGATGCCCATGCGCAGGCGGGCATAGTTCTGACCGATAAGCTGCTGGATATGTCCCAATCCGTTATGGCCGCCGTTGCTGCCGTTCGCCTTCAGTCGGAAAGCACCCAGAGGCAGGGCTAGCTCATCGCTGATAACCAGCAGTCGGCTCTGGTCAATCTTTTCCTGATTCAGCCAATATCTTACCGCATTACCGCTGAGGTTCATGAATGTGGTAGGTTTGAGCAGGAAAATCTTTCTTCCCTTGAGCGTAGTCTCGGCTACGAAGCCATATCGCTTATCCTCAAAATGAATATTGGACGCTTTAGCAAAAGCGTCCAATACCATAAATCCTGTGTTGTGCCTGGTGCCGGCGTATTCATCGCCAGGGTTACCAAGCCCACAAATCAAATATTTATCCAATGTTTGATAATGCTTTACTCAGGTTCGTAAAATCTCTAGATGACTCAGCGATTAAGCCTCTGCATCATCAGCAGCCTGAGCTGCGAGCTGAGCGTTACGTGTCATCTTGATAGAGCAAACTACAACAGCCTTGCTTGTAGCCAACTCGAGACCCTCGAATGAGAGGTCACCTACCTTGATGCTCTTACCGATCTTCAACTCTGTAACGTCGATATCGAGGTGCTCAGGAATAACCTGGTAAGGAGCTGTAACGTTGATCTTACGGATAGAGAGGTTCATACGACCACCATCACGTACACCCTGTGCAAGACCTGTCAACTTAACTGGAATACCGATAGTGATAGGCTTCTGGTCGTTAACCTCGTAGAAGTCAACGTGCAGAGGAGCGTCTGTTGTTGGGTGGAACTGGATCTCCTTCATGATAGCTGTGTGGCTCTCACCGTCGATGATGAGGTTGATAACGTATACATGAGGAGTGTAGATAACTTTACGCAACTCAGCGAATGGAACTGCGAATGACAAAGCCTCAGGAGCACCGTTCTCGCCCTTCTTCTCACCATAAAGGTTACATGGAATCAAACCTTCCTTACGCAATGTCTTAGAAGCTTTCTTGCCAAGGTCTGTACGCTTCTGACCTGTTACATTAATCTCTTTCATTTTGTGTTACTCTAAATTAAGTTATTAATAAAAAATGTGCCTTAACTCGCCATCACACGGATTAGCTTTGCTTAAAGCGGGTGCAAAATTACGAAAATTATTTGGAATGAGCAAACTTTTTGCCGAAAAACATGTTCTACATGCAGAAAAAATATTGAAAATACAATTTTTTGCTTAAATAAACTGAAATTTTTGCCCGTTTTCTTGTCTATTACCTATTTAATGTGTATTTTTGCAAGCGTATTAGGTAATTTAATAAATGAATCTTTTAAAAACATTAGAGAATGATTAATAGGGATTTGATAAGACGTAAGATTGTGCAGTTAACCTACGCATACTATCAAAACAGCGATCATAACATGGAGAACGCTGAGAAGGAGCTGATGTTTAGTCTCTCCAAGTCATACGATTTGTACAACTACATGTTGCAGCTCATCGTTGCCATCACCCAGGAGGCACGCAAGCGCTACGATGTAGATGTAGCTCGTGCCAAGAGAGAGGGTGAGCAGGAGCCTTCACCACGTTTCGCATTCAATAAGTTCGCTCTGCAGCTCGAAGAGAACAAGATGCTGCTCGAATGGATAGATGTAAAGCATTCCAACTGGGATGAGGATATCGAGATGGTGCGCAAAGTGTATACTGCGATTACGTCTAGCGATCTCTATGCTGATTATATCAGCGGAGCTATTGATGAGGAACTCGCCGATCTCGGCGAGTACAGCCGCGACCGCGAGGTATGGCGCCGCATCTACAAGCAGTTCATTCAGAATAATGAAGATCTTGATGCATTCCTCGAGGAGAAGAGCCTCTACTGGAACGATGACAAGGATATCATAGATACTTTCGTATTGAAGACGATCAAGCGTTTCGACCCAGAAGCTAAGGCCAAGCAGGAATTGCTGCCAGAATACAAGGATGCTGAAGACAGAGAGTTTGCACGCAAGCTCTTCCGTGCTACCATCCTCAACTGCGATACCTACCAGCGCTATATGAGCGAGGCTTTGCGCAACTGGGATTTCTCACGTCTTGCCTATATGGATGTGATTATCATGCAGATTGCCATCGCTGAGGTGATGAACTTCCCTGGCATCCCGGCTACCGTCTCTATCAACGAGTATGTAGACCTCGCCAAGGCATACAGCACTCCTCGAAGCGGCGGTTACGTTAATGGTATGCTCGACAGCATCTGCCGCGAGCTCATCAGCCGCAACCTCATCCAGAAGGAGATGCCTGAGCGTAAGCAGCATGCACAGCACGGCGAACATGCCGGCAACCAGCGCCCAGCTTCTCAGCGGCCAGCTGGCCATCGTCCGCGCATTCACCGCGCTCCGGGCAGGGGTGAGTAAATAACGGAGGTCTTTCTTACAGGTCACACCTTATTTATATATAGAACATAAAATAATAATAGATAATACTTTAACGACATGACAAATTTAGTATTGCAAGCAGCTGCCGGTGGTAGCAGCATGAGTTTTCTCATCATGATGGTAGCTATCTTCGCTATCATGTGGTTCTTTATGATCCGTCCTCAGCAGAAGAAGCAGAAGGAAATCCGCAAGTTCCAGAATGCTTTGGCAGAGGGTACCAAGGTGGTTACAGGCGGCGGTGTTTACGGCACTGTTAAGCGTGTTAACCTCGAGGCTAATACCGTTGATGTTGAGATAGCTCGTGGCGTGGTAATCACTGTAGCTAAGGGCTACGTGTTTGCTGATGCAGCTAGTCAGACACCTAATGCATAGTATCAAGAGCATATTAAAAGCTGTCAGAAACTTCCTGTTCAGTGGTCTGAATAAGGAGTTTCTGATTTTTTTGTTCTTTCTCGCTCTCAGCGGCATCTTCTGGCTGATGATGACGCTCAATGAGACTACCGAGAGAGAATTCAATATTCCTGTGCAGTTAACGGGCGTGCCCCGCAATGCGGTGATAACCGGCGAACTCCCTGATACCGTGCATATTACGGTGCGCGATAAGGGATTCACACTCGTTACCTATGCTTACGGAGGCAAGATTCATCCGCTCACATTCCGGTTTGCCAATTATGCCGACGAGGAAACGGGAACGGGACAGATTCCGATGGCTGATGTGCAGAAACAGGTGGCATCCCAGCTCTATGGCTCTACTAAACTGCTCTCCATCAAGCCGGCAAAATACGATTTCTTCTTCACCTACGGCTCTTCCAAGCGAGTGCCTGTGGTGTTCAGAGGTAAGATTACAACCAGCAAGAGCTATTATCTGGCACATACCGAATTCCTGCCGTCTACGGTTACGGTTTATGCCAACAAGAAGCAGCTCGATGAGTTGGAATCGGTAGAAATCGAGCCGTTCAACCTGCGCAACCTGCAGGATACCATTCATCGCAACGTACCTATCAAGAAGATACGTGGCATGAAGATTGTGCCTCAGATGGTGCGTCTGGCGGTATATCCTGATGTGCTTACCGAAGAGTCGGTCGAGGTGCCTGTTACGGCCATCAACATGCCTGATAACATGGTGCTCCGTACCTTCCCATCTAAAGTGGCGGTAAGATTCACCATCGGAGCCAGCCTCTTCAGAACCATCAAGCCGAGCCAGTTTAAGGTGGTAGTAGATTATAACGATCTGGCTAACAACCCTTCTGACAAGTGCAAACTCCAGTTGCGCAGCGTGCCGCGCTCGGTGAGCAAGGCGCATCTCGACCTGGAAACGGTAGATTATCTGCTGGAACAGCAATGATGATTAACTGAACTTTCGCATGTGGTTCAAGTACGGGCTGAAGGCCCAAAAGCTCCTAGCCCAGGGCATCGCCCTGGGTATAATGGCAATCAGCAAGGCGCCCTGTAAGGGCAAAAGCTTTGTGTTTTGTCTGGAGTTTTAAAGCTTTTGCCCTTACAGGGCGACAGGTTTGCGTCCGTAATTACCCAGGGTGTTACCCTGGGCTAGGAGCTTCTGCCCTTTCAGGGCGTGTGGGGTAAAACTTGCGAAAGTTCTGTTATTTATAATTTTCAATTTATAATTCATCGTGATGAAGATAGCGATAACGGGCGGTATAGGTAGCGGAAAGAGCTATGTGTGCCGGATATTGGAGAAACAGGGCATCCGGGTTTACGACTGCGATGCTGAGGCTAAGCGGCTCATGCGCACCGATGCCCGCTTGCAGGCTGGTTTGAAGAAGCTGGTGGGCGAGCAGGTTTACAGTGCAGAGGGCGTTTTGCAGAAGCCCGTGCTGGCTCAGTTTCTGCTGGCTGGCGAGGCTAACAAGCAGGCTGTCAACGATGTAGTTCATCCGGCTGTGGCGCGCGATTTCGAGCAGAGCAGTTATGAGTGGATGGAGAGTGCCATCCTCTTCGATAGCGGTTTCTACCGCCGTATCCACCTCGATTTCGTGGTCTGCGTAACGGCTCCCATACCGGTCCGCATCCAGCGCATCATGCAGCGCGATCATATCCCGGCAGAGAAGGCGCAGCAGTGGATAGATGCCGTCATGCCGCAGGAAGAGCTTGCAGCCCGCTCTGATTTCGAAATTGTGAACGATGGCGAGCAGGATATCGAAGCACAGGTAAGGAAATTATTAGATATCATTAATAATAAAGAATAATAGAAAAGACAATGGAAACAATCCTTTCAATTGCAGGCAAACCAGGCCTTTATAAATTGGTATCAAGAGGTAACAGAAACCTCATCGTAGAAACACTCGATGAGACTCACAAGCGTATCCCAGCTTTCGCTACCGACCGCGTAACAAGCCTTGGTGACATCGCTATGTATACAGACGCTGATGAGGTGCCACTCTGGGAAGTGCTCGACAGCGTAAGCAAGAAGGAAGAGGGCAAACCTAGCACTTTCAACTACAAGAAGGCGCCTGTTGCTGAACTCCACGCTTATTTTGCTGAGGTTCTTCCTAACTACGATCGCGACCGTGTTCACGACAGCGATATCAAGAAGCTCCTCCAGTGGTACAACATTCTCGCTAAGTACGGCATCACTGATTTCAAGGCTACTCTCGCTCCTACAGAGGGTGAGAATGTAGATGATCGTGCTGAGCAAACTGCTGAATAAGAATCATTTATCAGAGTTAGCATATAACAATAAAAAAGGCTCCTGCAACACTTGCAGGAGCCTTTTTCGTACATTTATTTCTTTTTCAATCTTCTTTCTCTCTTTTCTTTCTTTTTTTTACTTTTCTTTTTCAATCTTTTTCAATTCCTTCTCAAATCTTCTCCGATACATTTCTCCCGCTATGGTCAGACCGAACGGGAAGGCTAACCAGATGCCCAGAATGCCTAGGCCGCAAGGGAACCCCAGGGTGTAGCCCAGCGGCAATGAGATGACGAAATAGGCGATGAAGGCATAGAGCACCATCGGCTTCACACAGGCGATGCCACGCAGCGCATTGGCAAAGGTATACTGCAGTCCGTCGCCAAACTGATATACCATCAACAGGATAATCAGCGTAGCCACATACGCCTGCACCTCCACATTATCATTAAACCAGCCACCTATCTGATGGCGAAGCAGGAACACCGGCAAACCCATACACAGCGAGAACAGCAGGTTCAGCCGGAAACCGTCGTAGGCATTGCGGCGAACTGCCCCGTAGTCCTTCTGACCCATAAAATGACTCACGCGGATAGCCAGCGCAGCCGCCATGCCCGAAAGCACGAGATAGAAGAGCTGCGAGAGGGTAATCATCACCTGATGAGCCGCCAGCGGAATGGTTCCCAGCCAGCCCACCATCACACAACTCAGCGTGAAGGCAGCCGATTCCATGCCCAGCTGCAGCGCCACAGGCCAGCCCAACCGGTTCATCTCCCTGAAGTCAGCCTTGGTCAGAGAACTGCGCAGAATATCGCGTCTGTATTCCCCGAAATTCTTGCCCGTCATCAGCATGCCCACCATCGCCATCGCCATCAGAATGCGGCTCACCAGCGTCGAAATACCGGCTCCCAGCAAACCCAGTTCCGGGAAGCCCGCCACACCGTAAATCAGTACCCAGTTGCCCAGGATATTGATTACGTTGCCGCCGATCATCGCCCACATCGCCACCTTGGTCTGTCCGAGTCCGTCAAGAAATTGCTTCATCGTGAAGAAGATGCCCATGAAGAGCACCGAGGCAAGGTTTACCAGAAAGTAAGGACGGATGAGTGAGAGTAGCTCTTCAGGCTGTCCGATGCGCCCCAGATTCAGGTAGAGCACAATGAGGGCGAGGGTGAAGATGATGCCCGTCAGCATGTTGGCACAGAAGGCATTGCGCACTTTCTGTCCGATGCAGTCGGTCCGTTCCTCGCCGTAGAGCCGTCCGATGATAGGAGTAAGTCCGTAGGTGAATCCCATATAAGATACGAAAACGAGACCGAAGATATTGTTCACCAGTCCGGCAGCCGCCAGTTCGGGTGTACTGTGATGACCGATCATCAGCGTATCAGCAAATCCCAGGATGATGGTACCCAGCTGTCCTATGATGATAGGAATGCCGATAGCCAGCAGTTCCCGGTAGTGATGTTTCCTGTTCGTCGTTATTGATGTCGTATGATTATTCATATTTGCTTTTAATTACTAATCTATTTCCTTTATTCTGCTTAAGAGCATGCAAAGTTACGGCTTTATTCACTAACTACCAAATTTTAAAAGGTAAAAAAGTAAAAAAGTAAAAAGGTAAAAAGAGCCTAGCGGGGGTAAGCTAGCTAGGGGGGATTTAAAGGTAAAAAGGTAAAAGGGTAAAAAGGTAAAAAAGAGCCTAGCGGGGGCAAGCTAGCTAGGGCTCTTTTTACCTTTTTTAGGGGACCAGCGATGGAATCGCTGGGAACGGGGACAGGAGGGGCTAAAGCTTCTTTTTACTTTTTTACCTTTTTACTTTTTTACCTTTAAAAGATGTATGAACTTCCTTCCTCTTTCGGTCCATACGAGGTAGGTGTGGGTATAGGCGGTGCCCAGCTTCTCCTGTGCCCCATCGCAGTGAGGGTCGGGGAGGGTAGAGTAGCGGGTGCGGCTCTTCGCCAGGCCCATGTGGGCATAATCAGCATAGAGCAGATACTGGCCGCTCTGGTAGTACTGGATATGAAGGGCACAGAGCTGGCGGTTCAACTCCTGTGCCGTGATACCCAGCTCCTTCGCAATCTGTGTGGTGGTATAGCAGGAAACAGAGTTGAGCACATTGTCGGTGTAGAGCGCCTTCGGCAGAAGATGATCCACCTGATTCTCCAACTGGATGATGTTCTCACCGTTCTTGGCGATGCAAACCACCTGTTCGTCCACCACACCGTTCAGCCGACGAATCTCCGTATCCTGTTCTCCGATGAGTTTCTTCTGCTGATCAATCTGCACCTGCTGGTTTTTCAGCAGCTTCTCCTTCTCCTTGAGTGTAGCTCTGAGAATCTCTTCAGCATGCCGAATCGTCTCCTCATCACTCTCGCCCTGCTTTACCGGAATATAACCGCCCGTCTTGCGAATCTGTGGCAGCACCTCGGAAGTAACCCAGTTCTTGAACTTCACCGCTGTTGGAAGCTTGGAGCCGAGAACCAAAGCATAGAATCCGCTCTCGTTGACGAAGAGCATCTGCTGTAGTCGTTTTGCAGCAACTCCATCCTTCTTTTTGCCAGTCACTACCCATACATCGCGTTTCGCGATGTATGGGTCATCAACATGTCGCTGGATGGCAGCCCACAGGTTCTTATACCCCAGCGCATTGCAGACATCTTTCGCGCAGAACAAAGGCTCCCCGTTTTCATCGGTCTGAGTAAGAATCTTACCGAATTCAGGGTTTTCAAACACAACAGCATTACCCGCTGTCTTTTCATTCTTCATTTCTTCCTTTTTTGTTTTATAATTTTTTTCCATGATATAAAAATGTTTAATTATTAATGTTGAATGTTGAATGTTAAATTGAATGTTGAGTGTTGAATGTTGAATGTTGATTTTTTGCCTAACGGACTCAAGGGCGCTAGCCTAATTCAACATTCAACACTCAACATTCAACATTACAAAATCGTAATCCAAATGCTCTCATCCCTGTCTCTCGCAGCGGTAATGGCATTGATGAGGCGGTGGAGCCAGATGCGGGAGTTCACAACCATGCCTTTTACGCGGTTCTCACCCACCAGGATGCAGCCCTGCGTATCATCGGGATAATTGCCGGCATGGATGCGGATGCCCTCAAAATTGGGGACACCCAACAGCAGCGGCAACCACATCTGAAACCTCGGCGACTTACTGACCACCACTGGATAAGTGCCCTCAGGTATCGCCGTCGTGCCCTTCATCTTCTGCGCCTTCTTGCCCGATACACGCCCCAACCGCACATTCTCCTCGGCAGGACTTAGCTCCACACCCAGAAGGTTGCGCCAGCACGGCTCCAGCGTATCACAGAAATACGAGTCTGCATTCAGCTTCTCCGCAGGCACCTCGCACACCGTCTTCAGCCCCCTGCACTTGTTCACACTCTCAATCGTGCGCTTCTTCACATCCTCATCCTTCAGGATGTAAAGGCGACCTATCGTGTAGGTCTTCTTCTTCGCTATACGTTTTAAAACTATCTGCATAAGTAAAAATAAATTTAAGATTCAATAACCATACCGTCGTGGCGGTACTTAAGCTTCTCAAAACTGTCACAACTGTCACGCTTGCCCGTATACTGATACGCCCGCCTGATGTAATTCCGGTGCAGCCACTGCCTGATCATCATATCGGTACCCTTCGCATCCAGCCCATGCTCCAGCCGGATGGCAAGCAACTGCGCAGCCGTAAAGTTATCGGGCAGTATCTGTAAAAGATTCTGAGGCCCACGCTTCGAACTCTTCTGCGCCGTATAGTTCTCCTTCGCAATCATGTCGCCGAAGAACCGCATCTTGCAGTACAGGTCATACTGCTCGCTCCAGCGGATAAACTCATCAATCTCCGGCTCCCACTTGCAACCATTGGCTACATACAGCACGCACGCCTTCAGGTAAGCGATGACGTTGGCACGGAACGAGAGATTCTCAAACGTCCTGTCCTGCGACAGCCTGGCAAACTCAGCATTCTCATCCTTCAGTTTAAGGGCAAGCTGAAACGCCTCCTTACACTCAATCAGACCCGTTACTTTGTTCAGATTTTCGATGTAAGGCCTGAGCGCCTCACGGTACGATTCATCATAAGTTCCGTAAACAGGCATATCCTCGCCGATTTCCCTTTCGGGAATGGTACAGAAGTTGATACGGCTGATAGGACCATCGGTAAGAACCTTAGAAAAGTAACGCTGACCCTTCTGGATGGTGGTAGATGCATTCCAGTTGAACCGGATGGTAACACGCTCCGTAACACTCATCGTTCCTACGCGAGTTTGTCCGTATTTATTACCCGGGTCTGCTGCCAGACACATGATACGGAACTGCTGACTTCCGCTACCCTTGAGTGCATCAAACTGGTCGAGCTCATTGAGCGAAGTATAGAGAAAATGTTCCTGCGCTTCAGCCGTTCTCATCACAAAAGCCGGGTTTGTCATATCCGCATCAATCTCCTGGATAATCAGGTTTTCAGGTCTCTTGCGCTTATCCTTGTTGGCACCCTTGCGCAGCATCTCATCCTTCCACGCCTTTTCGCGCTTCAGGTTTTCAGCATCCCTCAGTCTGATATCCTCCATAATGAAATCGATAGGCCTGTTCACGCTGCTCTTACCCGCTCCGGTACCCGCAAGCAGCAGCGTCATCAGTCTCGCCTCGTGCTCCACGTTGTCAATATACCGGAACCTCGTCTTCCAGAGATGCGTAGCCAGCGGCGGGAAGATAGCGTGCGCCACAGCCGGCTTATAAATTTCCGGTGTCCTCGATATCAGCAGCTCCACCAGCTTCGGCAGTTTCTTCGGCATCTCCGGCGGGTCAGGATAATCCTCATCAGCCCTATTACCTGTTAACTGTAAACTATTAACTTGTTGATTACCCCTATCAACTGTTAACTGTAAATTATTAACTTGCTCAGCCCTATTAACTTTCAACTGTAAACTATTAACTTGCTGGCTGGCCTTCTGCTCCGCCAGCGCATTCACCCTCATTACTTCCCTCGACATCGGCTTCGTATTGTCAGCATATTTCGCATAGAAGTCGTGAATCAGCTGATGGCAGTCGTTCTCCTGATAGTAGCTCGGCATTTTCACCCTCACCACCTTCATCAGTTCCTCTTCCTCCATCACCCTCGAAGCACCGGCGCTCATGATAGCCAGCAGTGAGGAGTGTCTCGACCCCACGGTATCAATCTCCATACCCCCGAGTCCGGCAGCCTGTGTAAAGAGGTCAAACGCAATCAGATTCTTCTCCCTGGCTCCCAATCCGCCAGCATCCTGATTGCCTCCAGAATCCCCGATATGAGGAGCATCAGCACCATGGCTATTATCAGGTTGGGCAGGCTGAACAGCAGAGCCAGCAGAAACAGCAGTATTGCCGTCGTTGCCCGATAGTCTATTATTTTCATTATTCTTACCATTGCTATTAACTTTAAACTGTAAACTATTAACTTGATGAGGACTATTAACTTTCCCAGCTCTTCCGTCCACGGTCAGTCCGCGGTCCAGATACGCCTGCCTTCGCATCAGAATCTCCTTCTCGCTCAGCACGGCGCACCACATCTTCGACCTGTAGATTTCCGAGTCCTTATCCGTGAGATAAATCATTCTCTCGGGTGTGATGCAGCTCTCGTCATACGGCACCCCCAGCGCCTCGCAATACGCCTTCTGCGTCTCCTCGATGGTCATTCCCACCGGCAGTCTGATACCGATGTGCAGCTTCTTCCGGGCACTGTAGCAGAGGTGCAGCAGCGAGCCGTTCCAGATGCTGTCAGAGCAGTTCAGCTCCCTTGCCTTCTCGATAGCCTTGTCTACATACTCCCTGTCATCCACGTCGATGATAGTCTGGAACATGAAGCTCTCGGGCTGAGCATTCTCCTGTCTGCGCACATTGTTCTTGAAGATGCCGTAGTGGGGACAGAAGAAAGGCAGTTCGCTCTTCAGCCTGTCCTGCGCCTTCTTCACCGCCTTCTCGTCGTTGGCATTCACCTTCGGGATAGGCAGTTCGCCCCTAATCTGCTGAATCATCTTCCTGATTTCCGGCGATGCAATCACCTTGTCATACACCGCCATACTGTTGGAAAACACTTTCCCCTTATTGCCCTTGCGATAAGGGTTCAGTGCAATTACATGTTGTGTTTCTGTCATGTTATTTCGTTAATAAAAGATTGGTTTGTGGGGTAATGCCCTCTTCCGTTTTCACTACTCTCAGTCGTCTGTAAGGAGGAGGACTGAACACATACGCTTTCACTTCCATCATTTTAAATAATTTAGAAGATTGGGGGCTCCCACCATGGTTGATGTGCAGATACACAAAAGCCCCCGAAACTCAGACCGCATTGGTTCTGAATTCCGGGGGCAAAGGTAAGGCAAATTTCTCGCTTCTACCTAGTACGTACTATGTACGCGTACTAGTACTACCTGCCAGATTAACCTCTGATAGCAGGCATCACTTTTTCGAGGAAGGCAGCCGTTTTCTTCTGTTCCATACCTCGGTTGCAGGCGGCTCTCATCGAGTTCGGATTAGGACCCCAATAATTGCCGAATACGCTCCATATATTCTTGATTTCCAACTCTATACCTATCTGGTTGGCAAGGATGGCAGCTTCGGATGATGACAGTCCTGAGGGCATGAAATTTTCGGTTACCATGCCTATCTCTATCAGGTTGTTCTTTATCCTTTGAGCCTTTTCCGTTTTCAGCTCATCCGGCATCTCAGCATTTCTGCATGAGTTTTGCTCACAGGCATTGCTGCCATAATAGTTCTCCACATGCTCGAAGTACGAGCTACCAGCGTTCATGATGATCACTCTTTGTCCAGACATTTCTCATCCTCCTTTCCCTGATAGTTGTTCATGTGTTCGATATACTGTCCACCATTCATCTGTATGGTATTGTTGATAACGATGGTGAAATGCTTTATTACAAAGCGAATAAATTTTCTATAGAAAAATGCTTTCATCTTCTTTTATTGATTTTGTTGTTAACTGTTTCCTCCTCATTTTAGTAAAGGTCGTGTGTTTGCGCTAACGTTTTTAGCGTAAGCCGCTGGAGAACTGCCGAGCGCCTACTATCGTAAGGTGTGGGGGCGGGTAAGGTTGTGTGTTTACTTTCTGGTTGTTGATATGGCATTAAGTTGATACTTGGCTTCAGATGTCAGCATCTTAACCGGTTAACTATTATTTTAATCTGATGATTAAGATTCATACTACTCTAAGAGTTTCCATTTCTGTAACTCTTTCTACAATATTTCTGTTGATAAATATTGATGTTTTCTTCAAGAGTATTGAAATCCTTCATCAGATAAACAATATCCGAAAAATGATGAAAGGCTTGATTGAAATCCTCTAGGAATTGTTTCTTATCAAACTTCAGGTTGATAGCCCTGTGTTTTTTATCCAATTCTTCTACTATCTTATCCCAGTTATTCCAAATGCAGAGGCACCATCTCAGCTGCTGCTCTGGTCGTAAGTGGGATGTATTTAGAATTCTGGAAATAGAATGTTCTGAGATTCCTGTAATATCGGAGAAAGTTTTGGGTCTTATAAAATCTCCTTGTTGACCAATAAAGGACTTAATATACGAGAGGATGTTTTTCTCTCGTATTTCATTAATCCTTTCGATAGACATCAGTTTATCCTCTTGGATTAACTTTGCTTTTAAGTCATTTATTGTTGCCATTTTATTTTTCAAAGTTCTGCAAAAGTACAATTTATGTATTAAACGGCAAAATGCGAATGTATGCTAGTATGGAATAACATACATTGATTTTATGGAATTTTAGTAGTTTAATGGTAGTTTTTGTTTGAATGCAACTAAAAAGAAGGGAAAATAAGTAAAATGTCCTCATTGAAATCCACGCCCAGCCGAATCGTAACGAACTTCTTCTTTGGCTTGAATGCCGCCTGCAAGCCTCCTCGTAGACCGCACAGCAATACTCTTCCCACATCCCTGCAATTCCCTTCCCGCCCCCTGCAATTCCCCTCACGCCCTGAAGGGGCAGAAGCTCCTAGCCCAGGGCATCCGCCCTGGGTATCTATGTCCGCACGCCTGGCGCCCTGAAAGGGCAAAAGCTTTATATGGCGCCCCAAATATGATATACAAGCCGAAAAAAATAGGAGAAAAGATGATGTAAATGAATTCTTTTTTGTACTTTTGTACGCTAGAAGAAATAAAGTCAAATAAAAAAGATAATATGGCTGGATTATACGAACAAATCATAAACCAACTCTTCAAGGCAAAACTTGAAAAGTATGATAGAAAAATATATCATATAGGAATGAAGGAAATCGGTCGCGATGAGGCGATTCAATATCTTTCACGTTATCTTTATGCCTTGATTCAGAGTACGATTGATGATGTGGCTCAGCAGGAGAATGGAGTAGAAAAGTGCATTCAGTTTACCAATGACGTGATAAAGGAGTTGGGCGAAAAGTTTGCCATCGAGAACTACGAGGATGATTTGGTAGATGCCAGCAACTCTATCCTGACAAGTGTCATTGATAAGACGAAGTGTGATTATCCTGATTTACAGAAGTATATACAGCGAATCACCCCTCTTACTTCGCTTACTAAAAGTAGTCTTTTTACAGGGGCAAAGAACTCTGTCAATATGATTAGCGAACTGAAGAAAGAAATCCTGTCTGCCGACAAGATTTATATCGTGGTTTCCTTTATACGTTTGTCCGGCTTGAATATGATGCTGCCCGAATTACAGGAGTTTGTGGCACGTGGCGGATGTTTGAGAGTGATAACCACTACCTACATGCAGATTACGGAATATAAGGCTGTCGAGAAGCTTTCAAAACTGGCTCATACCGAAATCAAGATATCTTATCATAGTGATTTAGACCGCCTTCACGCCAAGGCGTATGTGTTTATGCGCGATAGCGGCTTCCATACGGCATATATTGGCTCTTCCAATATTTCTCATGCAGCATTGACCGAAGGCTTGGAGTGGAATGTGAAGGTAACTCAGATGGAATTGCCGCATATTTTCGCTACCGTGAAGAATACATTTGATACCTATTGGGAACAAGATGTATTCGAAACTTTCTATCTGAATCGGGATAGCGAGCGCTTGAAGAAGGCGCTCGATAAGAACGCTCAAACTTCTGAAGGAATAGATTATTCGGTGCTCGATTTGATGCAAGCCAAAGAATATCAGAACGACATCCTTGACAGGCTGGAGAAGGAACGCCGTTACCATAACAACTGGCGAAACCTGGTGGTTGCTGCCACCGGTACCGGTAAAACGGTTATTGCCGCTTTCGACTATAAGCGTTTTAAAGAGCAGCATACAAAGGCTAATTTCCTTTTTGTGGTGCATCGTGAAGAGATTATCAAACAGGCTTGTGCTACCTATCGTGCGGTATTGGGAGATCCGAATTTCGGTGATATGTGGTATGGTGGACATGAAGCCTCTTCGTATTCGCATCTCTTTGCATCAAAGGATTTGCTGAATAACAGATTGGACAAGCTCCAGCTGCCAGATGATTATTATGACTATATCGTGTTTGATGAAGCTCATCATATCGTGGCAGATACCTATCAGAAGATTCTGCATAAGTTTAAGCCGAAGGTACTTTTGGGTCTTACCGCCACGCCTGAGCGAATGGATAACAACGATATTACCCAATACTTCAATCATCAGATTTCGGCAGAAATACGTTTGGATACTGCTCTGAATAATCGCCTGCTGTCTCCATTCCATTATTTCGGCATCACCGATTCTGTAGATTTGTCTGAGGTGAAATGGGAGCGAGGCAGATTCGTGGCTTCAGAGCTCTCTAAAATATATACCAACAACGATTTACGAACCAATATTATCTTCAAAACCTTAGAGAAATATTTGCCTAACTATAACGATGTTAGGGCTTTATGTTTCTGTGTAGACCAGCAGCATGCTAACTACATGAATGCCAAGTTTACCTTGGCTGGCTTGAAGTCTGCAGTTCTGACGAGCGAGAATTCTAAGTATAGAAATGTCGAGATAAAACGTTTGGCAGAGAAGAAGATTAACTATCTTTTTGTAGTAGATATGTTTAACGAGGGTATCGATATTCCTGCGATAGATACAGTGCTCTTCCTTCGTCCGACAGAGAGCTTGACCATCTTCCTGCAGCAGTTTGGTCGTGGTCTGAGAAAAGCCAAAGACAAGAAGTATCTTACGGTCTTGGATTTCGTAGGTCATTCTCGTGCCGAGTTCAATTATATGGACCGGTTCCGTGCGTTGATGGGGCGAACATCCATGAGCGTAAAGGAAGAGGTGGAAAAGGATTTTCCTCATCTTCCGTTGGGTTGTACCATCCAGTTGGAGCCAAAGGCAAAAGAGTATATCATTCAGAATATCAATGGATATATCAATAGTTTCAAGAAGTCGAGAATCATTCAGACCATTAAGCAGTTTGAGCAGAAATTCAGCGAACCATTATCGCTTGCTTCTTTCCTCAGACTCACTCATGTGCCTCTGGAAAAACTCTATAATGGCAATACCTGGAATGGCTTGTGCCATCTGGCTGGAGTAACAGCCAGGGAGTCTGAACTTAATGTAGAATTATCTCGTGCAGTGAGCAAGAAATGGTTCTCTACCGATTCTTATTCCTACTTTAGCTTTATCCATGATTTGGCTACTCGTCGTTTTAAGGTAAGCGAGGGCTTGCTGACTCCTAGGGAGCAGAAGATGGCGTTGATGTTATATTATGATTTGTATATTTCTGCTGGTGAATATGATAGCTTGCAGCTGATGTTCAATAGGTTAAGCGAGGATGAGTTTTTTGCGGATGAGGTATGTCAGCTGACAGAGATATTGATGTCTCGCTGCAACGCATTGGAGCAGGATGATAATTCTGCTTTCAGAGATTCGTTCCCATTGAAACTTCACGGAGTGTATACCAAAGCGCAGATACAGGTAGCCATCGAGACTTCAACTTTGCAGAAAATGTCACCAAGCCGAGAGGGTTGCGAACGTAATACGCTGAATGGAATCCCTATGGAAGCGATGTTTGTAGATGTCATCAAGGATAGAGAAGAGGGCTCAAATACTAACTATAAGGACTTTGCCCAGACCGCTGTTAAGTTTCACTGGGAAACTCAAAACTCAGTCAGACAGGAATCGCCTACCGGTCAAAGTTATATAAAGGGTTCGCGAGAAATGCTGCTGTTTGTAAGAAAGCAGAGAAATGCTGCTGAAAACAAGTATCGTACCCTTGGATATGTTTATCTTGGCAAGGTTACTCTTGATAGTTTTGAGGGCAATAAGCCGATGCAGATTGTTTGGAATCTGAAGACTCCAATGCCTGGTTCCGTATACGAATATGCAGCAACTTTGGCAAATGTATAGTTTTAAATAGGAGATAAGAACGATGAAACATTATAATGTGGTAGCAGCCGTGGTTTGTCATGATGGTAAGTATCTCTGCATGCAGAAAGGCAAGACAAAGTTTGAGTATACCAGCTATAAATGGGAGTTTCCTGGTGGCAAGATTGAGCCTGGTGAAACTCCTCAACAGGCGTTGGCTCGTGAGCTGATGGAGGAGATGGAATATCCGGTAGAAGTAGGAGAGGAGTTGGTAACTGTGAATCACGAGTATCCTGATTTCTCGATAACCATGACTGCCTTTCTGTGTACGCCAAAAGGCGATGCTAATGGGTTCAGGAGGCGTGAGCACGCTGATAGCAAGTGGTGCAGCAAAGATGAACTGAAAGGGCTCGACTGGGCTGCTGCGGATGTAGGGGTAGTTAGAATTTTGCTATAAAATACTCGATGGCAGCTAACAAGTCATCGAGATTGTTCTTGATGACATCTAGCACTATTAGGACGAATAGACATGTTTTTATATCGCTATTACAAAGACTATTTACAAGTCGTGTAGCAATTAATTAAAATAAAGAATAGAAATGAGATTTGACATACATACATTGATTGGCGAGGCGACAGCCTACGACAAGAAACAACAGATAGAAGCCAAACGACCTAAGAGTTGGCTCAAAAGTGTATCTGCCTTTGCTAATGGTGAAGGTGGCACGCTTGTATTTGGCATTACTGATGACGACCAAGTAGTAGGACTTGAAAATGCGGAACAAGATGCTGAACTCATCAGCGAAGCCATCAAGTCTAAGTTGGATCCTATCCCAACCATCAATTTGGAATTTCAGGAAATTGATGGGAAAAAACTGATTTTATTGCATATAGCCTCTGGTGATGAGACTCCTTATTATTATATAGGTGACAAACAACGTGTCGCCTTCATCCGCATAGGAAACGAATCAGTTGTAGCAGACCGCATCCAATTGAGAAATCTTGTTCTTAAAGGAACTGGCAAGAACTACGACAGTCTTGCCGCACCATACAGATTTGATGATATGTCATTTACCAAATTAAAATCAGTACATTTCAAACGCTTGGGACGCTCTTTTGAGGATTCTGAGTTCACATCATGGGGTATCATCGACACACAAGGAAAACTTACCAACGCAGGCGCACTAATAGCAGATGACTCTCCTATCCGTCAATCAAGAATATTCTGTACAAGATGGAATGGGCTTGATATGACAAGTGGATTGGGCGAAGCTTTGGATGACGCAGAGTTTGAAGGAAGTGTCATTGGACAATTGCAAGATGCCGTAGCATTTGTCAGAAATAACTCGCATAAGAAATGGTGGAAAGAAGCTACTTACAGAGAAGAACTTCCAGACTATCCTGAACGTGCCGTAACAGAAGTGATAAGTAACGCCATCATTCATCGCAATTATTTAGAACTTGGCAGTGAAATCCACATTGACATATATGATAATCGAATGGAAGTATATTCACCAGGTGGTATGATGGACGGAAGTCTTATCCAACATCTTGATCCAATGAACGTACCTTCTAAACGTCGTAATCCTCTCCTTGCAGATTTCTTCAATCGACTTGAATTGATGGAACGCAGAGGGAGTGGCATGAAGAAGATTGTCAAGGAATACAAACATTTTGAAAAGTTCCCTGGGTACAAAGCACCAGAATTCAAATCTAACTCTGGAGAATTTCATGTGACTCTATGGAATCTCAATTATGACGAGAAACAGTTCGCCAACTCAGGAAAACAGTTCGCCAACGACTCAAAAGAGTTCGCCAACTCAGAAAAACAGTTCGCCAACGACACAAAAGAGTTCGCCAACTCAGAAAAACAGTTCGCCAACGACACCAAAGAGTTCGCCAACGAAAAGAAAGAAACAGCCAAAGAAGTCAAGCAAAGAAAAGAGTTCGTGAAGGCTAAAAGAGCCATCTACAAACTTATCACTTCTAATCCAAAGGTGACAACTGCGCAAATAGCAGATAAACTAAACGTATCAACACGCCAGGTACAAAAATACCTCAAACGATTGATAGAACAAAATCTGATTGTGAAAGAAGGAAGTAGAATAAATGGTTCGTGGAAAATTCTCGATGAAGAATATACGGATTTCTTTGGACGCATATAAAATTGAATACATTCGTAGATTTGGAATTAGAAAAATTACGGCTCAGGGGAGGTTGTCTATCATGGACAATCTCCCCTGAGCCGATTTCTCGATAACCATGACTGCCTTTCTGTGTACGCCAAAAGGCGATGCTAATGGGTTCAGGAGGCGTGAGCACGCTGATAGCAAGTGGTGCAGCAAAGATGAGCTGAAAGGGCTCGACTGGGCTGCAGCGGATGTAGGGATAGTGGCAAGTATCTTATAATATATTAGCCTATCCTGTCATCATCCGCTAAAGCAAATTTACCTATATAGAATTTCTCCTTAACATCGTTTATGATAGCTTCTTTCTGCTCCTCGTTGGAATCTTCTTTCTCGAACGCAAGTATCAGATAATCATTGTCTTTCGTTGGTGAGAATATCTTGCCGATAAGCTTTCTGAAATTCCGGCTGACGAATTCTTCTACTTGCGTATCTTCTTTCGGCGTGAGGCGATAGAAGTCGTATCTTTCGTCTAGCATTTTCTGGATTTCATCACGGAACATCTTGCGAACCCGGTTTTTCCAGGCGAATTTCTGGTGCTCGTTATGACGGGCATACAGAGATACTACATAGAGGAAGTTGACATCGTAGTGGAAGACGAGAAGGGTGTCACGATCGAACAGGCGGTCGTTGAAATGCTGGGTGTTGAAGCACTTCTTTTCCCTGTCGGTTGACGAAATCTGGTCTGAGAAAGAGAGATTCTCTGCCATCTTTGCGCTGATGAAGAAGTTCGGAATGATGTTGTAGCCTTCCGTCAGGTCATCGCGAAGCTTGGGTACGTTGCCAAAGTTACGCTTGTCGTATTGCAGTTCTTCATCGTCCTTATCGTCGTTCATAAAGAGGTTCAGGTTCCACTGGATGATGTTTCTGGCGTATGTAAACTGCTTATACACAGATTCTTTGCCGATGGAATGACCTAACTTGTAATACTTGCTGTCGCCGATGTAATAAACTGGCTCCTGATTTCTTGTTGTAATCAGGTTCTGGTAGCTGTACAGATGGTCTATGCGCTTGCCGTCAGCCTGTTCTTTCAGTCCGGCTGGAATGTTCTTCTCGCCTAGAAGTTCATCAATAATGGCCTCGAAAACGATATTGAAACTCTTAACCAGAAGATATTCCTTGCGTTCCTGCTGGATGTTCATGCGCTTGGCATTATCAAAGAAATCGTAGCATAGTTGCCAGAGGTGTAAAGCCTTGACTGAGAAGTATTTATACTTAATCTGGAGCAGCCTAGTCTTCCCTAATCCATCCAGATAGGTCTTGAAACGATAGCCTGTGATTAACTGGAAATTGCAGTTGATATGATTGGTGAAACCGTATCTTTCGCTGATATAATTCAGTATGGAATAGAAGATAATCAAGAGTTCTTCATCAAAATTGATCTGCTTTTTCCTGTTGACAGGATGGGTATAAACAGGGCTGTTTTTGCTGATGATGGCTCTCGTGGTGGCTATGGTCTTTGACCAATGAATGCGGTTGTAACCGGAATGGATATTCTTCAGGATGAAGAAGATGAAATCCTGGTTATGCTTGTTGAAGTCGATGAGAGCCAGCAGAATATCGAGGAATGTGTTGTTGATTTGTCTGTTACTTTTACCGAGGCACGCTATTTTCTGGTGATAGACAATGCCGTTTCTGGTGGTATTGTTGTAAACCTCGATGGTGCGGTAAATCCAGACAGAGAACTCATAAATGAAGTCTTTCTCCTGTTGAGAGAGTGGGTTGTTCTGGTTCAGGTTGACGATGGTTTCCGGGGCGTATTTGCCGAATACTCTTTCGCCCTCTGGGGTGTCTTCGAGCAGTACTTTCGGCAAAATAAAGACGCAATCGTTGAGCTGGGTATTGTAGTAATACCCAACGTAGTTGATGCTGACGTTACCATCAATGTCCTGCATGGCGTCGATGCCGTGCAGGACATCCTTAATCTGTTCAGCCTGATACTGATGTTCTTCTATGAGGATTCTCATAATGTCTTTATTTTGTTGGTTCTACTGTCCAGCCTTGTTCTTTTGCAAATTGGATAATAGAATCAATGTTTGTTATATTCCACCAATTGCTTACATAGAACTCGACTCCATCTGACGAATAGAATTTTCTATCTTTTTTATAAAAGCCATAGGCTCTTTGCTTGTATCTTTCTATAGCGTTTTCTATTATTTCCTGACGAGTGACTATTAATCCTATGAGTTTCAGTTCCTTTCCAAGCATCGAGTCTGGGAAGGTTTCTTTGATTTCAGAATATTTCATCTCGGGATGTTCCTTCAGATATTGTTTAATGATGGAAATACCTAAGTCACCTTTGCCAAGCGGTTCAGAGCCATTGAAACTATATTTTGTTTTATCGTTGCCTTTAGTTTCATTGTTGTTTGGGACAGCATCAATTTTTTCCTCTTCTTCTTCTGAAATGTATTCCTCTACTCCCAAATTCTCCAAGAACTGCTCAACGATAGCTATATCAACGTTAGTTTTGCCGTTCTTATCCTCATAGAATCGGTCGAAAGACAGAATCTTGCCTTCTTCATCCTGGAAGTCCTTATCATCGAATCCATAGTCTTTAAACACATCATTCCAGAGATAGAAGATAACCTTACTAACGAACAAGTCGGCATCAATTTCGCCATCCTTTGCCTTGCAGAAGAAATAGCCGAGTTTCTTGTCTTCTGAATTGGTAAGTGAACCAATCAGCTTGTTAACCTTGCTGATAAATGACCACCATTTGTACTGCTTATCTCCCGTGTTGATGTACCAGTTGAGAGGAGCGTTGGTTTCTTTGTCACGACCTTTGCGAATAGGCACATACTTCCAATCCCAGCGGCGCTTAAAGGCTGAGTCAATAGGGAAGAGACTCTGGTCGCTGGTGTTCATTGTAGCCCAAATATAGAGGTTTGAAGGCAGAACAAGGCGCTCTCCCTTCATGATGAGGTTTACCATATTGGCTTCGCCATAGAGCTGGTTGATTTCGTCTTTATTCGTAATCTCCCATCCCGCAAATTCCTTTTCGAGATACTTCTGCATATCCTTATCTGCTACGATAGGATAATCAGAAAAACCATATTCGTTGCGATCCAGCAATTGGAAAAGGTCACCAAAGATTTGGGCACAATTGCCTCGGTTTATTTCCTCGATAATAAGATATTGCTTCTTGCTGGAGCCTAGTTTCTTCCACGCTTCAACATAGGCTTCGAGAAAAGCCTGAGGAATGAACTTATAGGCAATTCTTTCTTCCTTTACGACTTCCTTTGTATCGTCATCAATGACCTTTTTCCCATAGCAATCTCGGAGATCAACTTCTTCTGTAATAGGTTTATAAGTACCTACAAAAGAGGCGTAATCAGAGTCTGGATGGAATGTAGTACGAATCACGCTCTCTCCGAAAGTCAAGTCCTTGATGGTCTTTGATTTACCTGTGCCAGGAGCACCATAGTAAATCTGTTGAAGGCCTGTAGTCTTAAGCAAATGGTTTTCTGTACGAGAAGATTCTGCTGGATTCCCTTTTCTGACGAGTTCGTTCTTTGGGTCAAGAACCATCTTTGCCATCGCTGTTAACGTAGCGTTGTAGCCATATTCATATTTATCAATGTCAGACAGTTCTTTGAGTTCTACTCTGGCATCCTCAGCCTTTTTGTCGGGGTTCTTTCTATAGTAGTCTATAAATTCTCCCAGCAATTGCTTGGATATGGTACGAATACTAAAGCTGCCTTTGCTCCCTGATTTTACCAGATAGCAAAGTCTGTCTTTATCAGCAATTATAATGCGCCCGTCAGTAGATTGGTCGCCAACCATAAGTTTATCGTAATCTTCCATGTTGTTTTGACTTCTATTGTTTTTCTTTGATAAGTTTGATGATGCTATTTAAAAAGTCATGAGCGGGGTGTAGCATATTTTCTACGTCAGAATTACTAACATCATATTCGCAGTTATAATCAGCTTTCATTCTTAATTGTTCCATCCTGGAGAAAAATGCACCAAGTTCTTTGTCAATTTTACCTGTCTTAACGAAATTCATACCAAATACGCCTAAAGTACCAGCATGAGTATGTGCCGAAAGCCCATAATGTATTAATAGTGCCTGAGCAGCATGGAAACAAGAATAGTAAAACCTATTAGCTGCCAAATCCCATAATCCCATAGAAAGCATTTGCTCTGCTTCTGCTATAAATCTTTTTGCTTTTTCCAGACGAAGTTCTACTAAAGAACTTCTTTCATCGTTTGTTAGCCCCATAAACTTACTCCTTCCTTTTCAACATTTTTATAAAATGGTGTAATCTTATATTTCTGCCACTCCTTAGCGGAATACATTACTGGGTTTATTTCTTTTCCTAAATCCCAACCTAGTTCGGTAAGAGGATAGGTAACTTTGTCATAATCAGAAGGAAGAAGCTGTTCCTTGTCTAAGATAACAAGAATGTCCCAGTCGCTATCATCTCTAGCGGTACCTCTAGCTTGTGAGCCAAAAAGTATCGCTTTCCCGTATGGTGGCATATTCTTTGCCAGGCATTCACGGATGGCTGTCAATGTAAGTTCTTGTTCCTTCTTCATATTGCAAAGATAAAATAAAAACCTGAAACTACCAAGTAAAAACCTTCTTTTTTATGAATTATTACACGATTTATGAGAAATTACTGATAAGCTTATATTTCCTTTGCCATCTTTTTTTCTGCAAAATAAGAAATATTTCTCCTTTATGCAAGTTTTTGGGCTTTTTCTTTTGTGTTTTCATGAGAAAAGATTAATTTTGCCAATGAATGGTGTTAATTGATATAAGAATTGTTTCTTTTAATAGAATTAAATAATATGAGTATATTGGACAAAATACCTTCTTTGGCAGGAAATGAACTCTTCCAGAAACTTGCTGCGATAGAGGACATTACTGCACTCTGCAAGGAAGATCAAGAGAAATATGATGATGCAATCAAGGTGATGCGTGACCATATTGCAGCTTATAAAGGAGCTATCATAGAGGCTAAAATTGAAGTAGCTAAGAATATGCTGATGGAAAACGAGCCTATTGATAAAATCGCAAGATATACAGGGCTTGCCAAGGAGGATATTTTAAAACTCAACTAATATTTGAACGATGTTGCTGGTAAGTGTGACCTCGTTTTTATTTCTAAGTTACGTTAAAAGAAGTCTTTGTAAATAAAGAGTATGTCGGACCGTTTGACCATAGAACAGCGCCATAACAATATGGCGGCAATAAGGGGCAGGGATACCAAACCGGAGATTCTTGTCAGGAAATTTCTGTGGAGTAGGGGATTCAGGTATCGGCTCAATCACCCGCGGTTGCCGGGCAAGCCGGACATCGTGCTGAGGAAATATCGCACCTGTATTCTGGTGAACGGGTGCTTCTGGCACGGACATGAGGGGTGCAAGTATTATGTGGTGCCGAAATCGAACACCGGATTCTGGATGGAGAAAATCAGGAGGAACCGGGAGAGGGATCATGAGGTGCTGCACCGGCTGGCTGAAATGGGATGGCATACCATCGTGATATGGGAATGTGAACTGAAGCCGGCGGTAAGGGAGAAGACGCTGGAGGCGCTCGCCTTTACGCTGAACCATATCTATCTGAAAGATCATCATATCAGAAGATATGAATTGCCGGAAGAAGTGCCGGAAATGGTGGCGGAGCCGGAGGCGGAAAGACGAGAGGAATAGGCAGGGATTTCACGGATTTTTTAAGGCTTTTGCCCTTACAGGGCGCAGGGCTGATTGCGCTTATACCCAGGGTGATACCCTGGGCTAGGAGCTTTTGGGCCTTCAGCCCGTAAGGGGGGAAGTGACTAGAGCAGCACAGATCTCAGAATTTTGATATAAAATAATTTATAGCTGCTAGTAAGTCATCGAGATTATTCTTGATGACGTCGAACACGATGTCTCCATCAATATCAAAATAGCCATGTGCTATATGGTTGCGAATGCCAATAACATCTTGCCATGGTATTTCTGGGCGCTCATTTAGTAGGCGAGATTGAGTTAATCTGTCAATTTGTTTAACTCCCTCTCCAATTGCTTCGATAAGCATACAGCTAGCTGCAAGATTCTTCATTCCTTCTGGTGTACAATAGTAATCGTCAACAGTCTGTACATCTTTGTTCCAATCTTGCAATTGTTTTATGGCTTCCTTAATTTGTATTAAGGTTCCAATAATTCTATTTGATGATGTATATTCCGTCATGTTCTATTTCTTTAAGGAGGAATGGATTGATATGCTTGTGCAATCTTACAATGTCAACAGAACATTCCAGCAGGTTTTCTAGAAAACGTTTCAGTCTTACTACAAGGAACATTTTCGGTTCCATATCTACGCATATATCAACGTCACTACCTTCTTTCTGTTCGTTTCTAGACACAGAACCGAAAAGGCGTAATGATTTAATGCCGAAGTTCTTTTTTAGCTCTTCGGCATGAGAAGTGATGAGTGATATATAATATTCCCTTGACTTCATAATTATCGTTTTTGTTTCTACCGCAAAGATAGTGCAAATCGAGTGCAGAACATCAAGCTTGCTTGAATGTTTTGCCGAGATGCAGCCTATCTTCTGCAAAGATAAAATAAAAACCTGAAACTTCCAAATTAAAGCCTTCTTTTTTATGAATTATTACACGATTTATGAGAAATTACTGATAAGCTTATATTTCCTTTGCCATCTTTTTTTCTAAAAAATAAGCAATATTTCTCTTTTCTGCAAGTTTTTGGGCTTTTTCTTTGGGTTTTGAGAATAAAATAATATTTTTGCGGATGAAAAGTTATGATGGGATTGAAGAAATCCCTTTTTAAAAAAGATAGAGTAATATGTCAGACCGTTTGACCATAGAACAGCGCCACAACAATATGGCGGCAATAAGGTATTGCCATCGTTCGTCAAATCCTTAGTATACAATAAGTAGCGTTGTGACACCACCTTAGAGTATTTATTTTCTATTGTTTACGAAATCTTTAACTTCTTGATTTTATGCCTTTTGGCGGTGCAAAAATACAAAAATATTAGAAAATACGCAAATCTTTTTAGCTAAAATCTTGGAAAATACGCAAATCTTTTTAGCTAAAATCTTGGAAAATACGCAAATCTTTTCGGTCTGTAAGGGCAAAAGTTTTAAAACTCCAGACAAAACATAAAGCTTTTGCCCCTACAGGGCGCAAGGCTGATTGCGCTTATACCCAGGGTGTTACCCTGGGCTAGGAGCTTCTGCCCCTTCAGGGCGTGTAGGGGGGCAAGGTATCTCAGATATAAAAATGCGGCTTAGTACCCTCTCTGCTTCTCGTAAATGAAATCATCGGCGATGTAGCCATTGCTCATGAGATACAGGCCGGTGCGCTTATCGTGGAGTTGGGCACAGGTCTTGCTGCGATAGAAAAGATCAAGAGCCAGAGCTGGAGATATTTCCAGGCGTTGTGACAGTTCGTATGCTACGCCACCTATCTGATAGCTTAGAATCATTTCTTGAATCTCAGGTGTCTTTGTGTTGATCTGTTTATATTTTTTCTGTTCCATTATATACTAAGTATTTATTGATGAGAGTTTGATTGAGTAAGCAAATCTGATTGTTGGGCTTATGAAATATTAACTGCTGTAGGGCTGATTCTGCATCGTAAAAACCTGTCATGTATAGGTTTACGGTATCGATTACTCGGTCGTTAGCGATACCTCCTTCTACATAATCGTAATCTCTGGCAGGGTTTTCGCCCCGTCTGTTGCCCACGATGAAGTCTAGCCAGTCTTTATCGTATGCGGTAAATATCTTGCAGCGAGCTTCTGCGAGAATAGCATCCCTATCTAGAGTGTAGATATTGAGTAGGGGTTGTGCTGCTCTTTTTTCGGCTATGGTTTTAGCCCATTTGATTGCCTGATCCTTTAAATCGGTTACATAGAAGCCTTGGCCAAAGTCTAACCTTGGTCTTACAACATGATTAAGTGGAGCTTCTATAATTTCTGTAGCTCCATGATAAACAGTTATTTTCATCTGTCTTTCTTCTCCCAATTAGTTAGACACTCAATGATATCTTCTATAAGATACTCTCGACTTTCGGTGTGGAGCGTATCGTAGTGGGGCAGAATGAACTTGTTGATTAAATCAACCTTTCTCATTCTTTCGTATATTTCAATATATGGTACCCCGAGCTTTCTTGCAGCTCCCTCAACGCATGAAGCAGCGAATGCGAGCTTGATTTCTTCTAGGGGTAATTGTATTCTGTTGTTTTCTTGTTTCATATCTTCGTCCTTTCCTGCAAAGATAATGCAAAAATAAGCAATATTTCTCTTTTATGCAAGTTTTTTGGGGGGGCTTTTGTGTTTTCGTGAGAAAGATTAATTTTGTATCGAATAAAATTCGAGACCATTTACCGCATAGAGCGGTACGTTAGTAACCCAATCTTCCTGCAAATAATCATTCATGGAGATGCGATAGGCCTTCTTTGACTGGTTGTCTGCAACAAACTGGCGCAGGCTCTTTGCCTTGACATTCGTCTCGGCTTTCACCTCCAGCGGAACAATCTCATCCTCCTCATCCTGGAGCAGAAAATCAATCTCCTGAGTACTGTTGGTCTTGGCATAATAATAGGGTTCATACCTGAGAATGAGCTGCTGCAAAACATACTGTTCCGTCAATGCCCCTTTAAACTCGGTAAAAATACTGTTGCCAGCCACTATTGTCGCAGCCTTGAGATTAGACATCGCACCTAGAAGCCCGACATCCAGGACAAAGATCTTGAAGGCCGCCCGGTCTTCATAACTGGCAAGCGGCAGTCGGGGAGCCTTCACATTATATACCTTATATATCAGTCCGGCATCCAGCAGCCACTGCAAGGCCAACTCATACTCCCGGGCTCTTGCCCCCTCGCGCACCACTCCATAGATAAACTTCCTGTTTTCCTTGCTCAACTGGGCGGGCAAGGATTTCCACAAATCAGTAATACGGGGAATAATCTCCGATGGAGCATGCTTCGACATATCTCTCTGATAACTGTTCAGAATGTCCTTCTGTATGGTTCTCACCTCTTTCCAGTCACGATTCTGGCTAAAGCTCAATACGGCTTCAGGCATGCCTCCCACGTAGTAATAATACTTCAAGAGTTCCTGAAACTTGGGAGCAAACATCGTTATCATATTCCAATCCTTCGTCTGAAGCAGCTGCGCCAGATTCTTCTCCCCCATAGCCATCACGAACTCGATAAAGTTCATTGGATACAGAGAGAGAAATTCCACCTTACCCACAGGAAAAGATTCCCCCTGATGCAGTTCGATACCCAGAAGAGAACCTGCAGCTATGACATGATAGCCCGGCGCATTCTCTGCAAAATATTTGAGAGAAGTAACAGCATAAGGGGCAGCCTGAATCTCATCCAGGAATATCAGCGTTTCGCCCTCTGTGCAGGTTACATTCGTTGCTGCCCCAATAGCTGTAAGAATTCTAGGAATACTGAAATCCTGTTCAAATAGATTCTGCAGGATCTTCATCTCTTCAAAGTTCACATATGCCAGCTGCTTGTAATTCTGGCGGGCAAACTCCTTCACCAGCCAAGTCTTTCCCACCTGTCTGGCGCCCTCTATGATAAGAGGTTTACGATAGTGTTTATTCTTCCATTTCAGAAGTTCATTGATAGCTAATCTTTCCATAATCCGTATCTTAAAATCACATTTTATGAGGGAATAATCACCTATTATCCCACATTTTATGAGGGAATAACGCTGCAAATATACACATTTTATGAGGGAATCCTATCATGTTTTTGCACATTTTATGGGGGAACACCCATTTTTTAACTGATTTTAAAGGATGAAATGAAGTATCTACTCTGCAGCACCCCCTATGGGCATGAGCGTATCCCCCTAATAACCTCCAGGGGGTAGGGTGATTCCTTTTTTCTTTACAAAACAGAATGGAGGGAGAAGGAGAGGAGAAGGATTGAGAGAGGCGTTACAGTTGTGACAGTTGTGACAGTTGTGACAGTTTTCAGGGGAGGGGTATATGAAATCGGGCTGCTTTCAATTGTTATTATTATATTTTACTTATTATATATATATTTATATATATATAATAAGTTACCTCTAAAGAGAGGGAGGTGGGGGTAGGCGCTGAAAACTGTCACAACTGTCACAACTGTCACGCTTGGGAGGTGGAAATGGGTTCGGTGGATGATGATGGATTTCTTGCTTCCTGCTGTTTACGGGATGAGAAAGCATAGAGAAACTTTTTACATCACATAGTTTTCTCGCCCGATAAATTATGAGTTGGCAAGATTAACCGGATGTGCCCGAAGTGTTAAATCCGTTTAACATAACTCTGCAGGGTGAAATTTGGTAGTATCAGAAAATTGCCGTACCTTTGCACTGTCGTTCGAAGAAAGGCTGCACTCGACAAAGCTTAAGCAAGCTTAGCTCTGTTCTCGTTTGCACTTTCTTTGCATCGTGATTCAAGAAAGGATGCACTCGACAAAGAGCACCCCACCAAGTTAACATTCAACACTCAACATTCAACATTTATATTAACCCTTTAATATTTTTATATCATGGAACAGAAAGGAACATTGAAGTATCGTAAGTTGCAGCGTACCCCACAGAGCGGCGAGAACGCAGGTAAGAAAAAGTGGTATGCCACTGCGGTAACCGACCGCGAGGTGGATTTCGAGGGATTCGTATCTCACATCTCTGACCACGGTTCGCCTTACTCCCGAGGTACTATCCACGGTGTGCTGATGGATGCACTCGACCATCTGCAGGAGTTGATTCTCGACGGCAAGAGCGTGCGTCTCTCTGACCTCGGTCTGTTCTCCATCGGTATGACTTCGAAGGCGGAGGATACCAAGGAGAAGGTAACGGCTGCCAGCGTAGAGGGTGTACACCTGATTGTGAGAAACACAAAAAGCTGGAGCAACTCGGAGCTGCGCAAGAAGTGCAAGATTCAGGAGTACGGCGGCTATACTGGCACCGACGAGGGTGGCACCTCTGGTGGTACCTCAGGCGGCACTGAACAAGGCGGCGGTACCAGCCAGGGCGGCTCCGGAACTACCGGCGGCGGTACGCAGCCAGGCGGCGGCTCTCAGGAAGGCGGCGACGGGCTTGAATAAAGCCCTCGCCTGAGGCCACCCAAGTCAACATTCAACATTAAACATTCAACATTAAACATTATGAAAGCAAGTACATGGAAAACAATTTTGCAAATTGCAATCTCCTTCCTTACAGCCATCGCTACCACACTCGGTGTAACAAGCTGCAGCAGCCTTTAAAGGTAAAAAAGTAAAAAGGTAAAAAAAAGCCCCGATGCATCATGCATCGGGGCTTTTGCTTGTATGCTCGGCATGAGCATTGTCTAATGGGTGCAAGTCCCTAGTAAG
>ERZ860023.173-NODE-173-length-43925-cov-1.992569_pt1 | contig 43925 bp, 33 predicted proteins | sample MGYA00509983_ERZ860023 | MGnify/ENA primary metagenome ERZ860023 (study PRJEB30046, sample SAMN00715180) | human gut metagenome | study: EMG produced TPA metagenomics assembly of the A metagenome-wide association study of gut microbiota in type 2...
CAAGCTAGTGTTTGAGTATCTTCCAAGCTCATATAAGAATGCCGACGAGCTTTCAAGAGAAAAAATGCACAATGCGTCCTGTATAGCCGGTATGGCGTTTACAAATGCATTCCTCGGCGTAAATCATTCGTTAGCGCACAAGCTTGGAGGAGAGTTCCACATTCCTCACGGTCTTGCTAACGCATATCTGCTGCCGCATGTTATCGAATATAACGGAGAACCTACTCCTACAAAATTTGCAGCATGGCCGAAATACGATCATTATATCGCACCTGAGCGTTATGCTGAAATCGCCAAGATGCTCGGATTAATTCCGCAGAACGCAACGGCTCAGGAAGGGGTAAAGGCTCTTGCAGACGCTGTAAGAAATCTAATGAAGGAAGTAAATATTCCTTTGACTATCAAGGAAGCAGGCGAAAATGATAAGAGATCTTATATAGATCCTAAGACCTATGAGGGCGCATTGGACGATCTCGCTTACAAGGCTTTTGACGACCAGTGTACTACAGCTAATCCTCGTCTGCCGAGGATTGACGAATTAAAGCGTCTTTATATGCTCGCTTATTACGGAAAATAATAATATATAAAAAGGAACGCTCAAAAGCGTTCCTTTTTTTAATTACGTTGGCTTTCCGCTATATCTAAAAACGATTGTGCAAGCTGAGAATCTATCATTTCGCATGTTGTACGATTATAAAATACATCGGTTATATCCCATAGCATAGGACACATATTTCTTTTATAAGCCTCTTTGCAGACGGTTGTCAGAAATAGTCTTACGGATTCCGGATTCTTATTTTTAGTTGCACACCCGTATTCACCAATGATTACTGGTATGCCATTATCTACAAAGGTTGTTTTCATAAGCTCCATATTTTTTTCAAGCTCTTTTAAATCAATTTCTGAGCCCCAGTCTGACCTTGCTTTACCCCAATCTGCATCCTCTTCAAGAATGCAGAAATTTGCCGGTGTGTAATAATGAACTGATACGGCGCAGCTTGACTCTTTATCGTCCGGCATTTTGAAAAGGGGATCGCAGGTAAGAGTTATATCAGTTGCATAACCGGCTATCAGCAAATGACGTTTTTCATTGTTACCGCCGGAATTTCGGACAAGATTAACAAATTCCTGATTTATGCTGTTGAGGATTCCATATGCTTCCGCCTTGCCTTCGTCTGAGCCGCTGTATCTGTTCCATATATCCTCATAGTATCCTTCTTCGTTTAGCGATTCAAATATCAGCTTATCTCCGTAATCCTTGAAATTTTCGGAAATCTGTGACCAGATTGCAGTATATTTTTTTAGACATTCGTCATATTCCGTAGAAAACTTTTCAAACCATCCGCCGTCCCAGTGTATGTTGACAACGGCGTACATATTGTTGTCTATAACGTAATCAGTTATCTGTGTAACGCGTTTCATAAGATCCGGATTAACGGTATAATCGTCCGATATCATATTAGACCACGCCACTGGTATTCTGACTGATTTAAAGCCCGCTTTTGAATAGCCTGCGATCATTTCCTCGGTTATAACAGGGGAGCCCCATGCCGTTTCGTAATTTGTTATGCTGCTGTCGTCTATCCAGTCTCCGCATGATTCAAGGGTATTGCCAAGGTTTATACCAAGTCCCATTTCAGTGACGATCTCAGCGGTAGTCAAATCACGTACCTTTTCTTTTTTATCCTCCTTGTCGCTTCCGCAGCCTGACAAAGCGGTGAAAAGAATTACGGCGGAGGTTATTACTGTAAACGCTTTTAATAATTTCATTTCTTACCTCATTTCATAAATACAAATTCTTTAAGTTCAAAAAGCCTTTTACCCTTAAACATTTCAGCAGTCCAGTCTGTATAGTTGTCGTCCGCAATAAAATATATCGCATGTCTGCCTGTAATCGCTTTTATACATGCTTTGTAAATGCCGTCGTCCAGACCGATTTCACAAACGCCTAATTCTTCTCCGTTTTCATAGTTATCCGAAACGATTCTTATAAGTCCTCTGCATCCCTGCCCCTTTACATTAAAGCAAACTTCCATAGTTTTGCTTGAATAATCGTCACCGAAATCAAAATATTTGAATCCCATCACACAACCCTTTGTAATATCGGTTATATATCTGGAAAATACATTTTTTTCAGTTAAGTAACAGCCCCCCTTCAAAACGCACGCTGCGTCTGCCGGAGTGATTTTATAAGGAGAAAGAGAATCCTCAAAGCCGAGAGACGTCATTTCTACCTTCGGTATAGAGCCGTCGGCCAATATTTCGATTCTTTCGGCACACGCTTGTCTTGACATAATAGTATTATTTGTTCCTCTGTGATAAAATATATACCATTGCTCGTTTATACAGCACAAAGAGCCGTGATTATTGCTGCCGGGATAGTCAATACCGTTATCTATTATCGTACCCCTGAATTCAAACGGACCGAGAGGATTATCCGAAGTAGCGTAAACCAGCTTGCTGCCTGTTTTTGGAGAATATATAAGATAGTATGTGTTTTTAATTTTTCTCACAGAGCAGGCTTCAAAAAACTCAAACGGCGGCTCGGTAGGTATAATATCCTTTACATAGCTTCCGTCTATTATTTCGTTCATTTTCTGGGGATTGATTTTTGCGGCAAATGAACTTTCAAATCCGCAGTAAATATATATCTGTCCGTCGTCGTCGGCAAAAACCCCCGGATCTATAAACCATCCGTCGCCGAAGCAGTTATTCCGGTTTATGTAATCATATGGAGCTATTAGCTCAAAGGGACCTTCAGGGCGTTCGCTTACAGCCACACATCCCTTAGCGCCTATTATATATGCAAAAAGATAATACTTGCCCTTATATTCAATGACGTCCGGAGCAAAAAGCTTGTTGTCTGTCCAGTTCTCAGTGTCTGAGCTGTGATCGCGGTCAGCGCGTGTATGGAAGCAGTCGCCGTGGCATGTCCAGCGGTTCGGATTACTGACGGGAGCCGACCATATTTTTAATTTGTAATCACAGAAAGAATCGGAACCGGCGGTATCATGAGAGCCGTAAATATATATGCGATCGCCGAATACTCTTGGCTCTCCGTCAGGTATGTATTCCCAGGAGGGAAGGTATGGATTGGCCATTTAAAATAGCTCCTTTTTCTATATTTATATGTATAAGCCTACGCTCAATAATCAGTATTAACTTTATAATAGCTGTCCAGATCTTTAAATTCTGGAAATTCTATTATTATAGGATAGCTTAGTGCGTCAGCAAGATTAAAGTCAGGGAATGCTTCGTCGTTGTCCAAAAGCGTCCATGAATAAGTTTTACCGTCAACATCATTTGTAATAATATGAACCATTTTAAAGCTGTCGCTCTTAATTTTAACATCTGCGGCGATTTCTATTGAATCAAATTTATCAATAGAAATGCGCTCAAATTCAATGATTTCAATGTTGTCATAAGAATTGCCATAGGTGGAAATATAGGAATCCTCTGTTTTTGCAAGGAAGCTATCTTTTTCTGCACACTCGTCTGCGACTGTCACAGTGATTATATTTTTCGTATCAAGATATTGAATAACCGCCGGAAACGACGTAATTTCATCAGTCTGATTATCTGTCGCAGTTCCGCCCTCCGCAATTTCCCAGCCGTTTTTTAAAAATAATGATGTGTTTAAGTCTTTTAACGAAAAAGCTTTATTGGGGTGCTTATATGACTTGACCTTAGCAGAGCTTACAATTGGAACATCAGGAACGGAGTTAATTGCAGTGAGCTTCTTTGTTTTTTTTTCAGAATTATCATCTGAGAGACTTACGGATTCCTCTAATAGATTTTTTGGGATTTCATTAGTATTGCAGGCTGTAAACATAGTTGTCAAACATATTGCCGTTGATACCGTTAATAAAATCTTATGTCTCATAATTACCTCCGTAAAAATAAAAAAGTCCGTAAAAAATGAAATTTTCTGAGCGCTGTTGTGAGGATAACAGGAGTTGAACCTGCACCGAGTTTCCTGACTTGCACCTGATGCGGCGTAACGTTAGCGCATTATTTATTCGTACCTTTAATTTTTATCTGCGTATCTGTTTTTAATACTTTTTCTACTTAGCTTTTATCATTGATAGGATCATAATGTTCGGATAATTGTTCTTTTAATCAAAAAATTACAGTTAAAATATTATTAATATTCCAAGTTTCTAATAAGCTTGAAAGCTTATCCATATCGTCTGCTGATAATTTACAAATCGGAGATAATAGCTTTTCGCCGCTTTAAAAAAATCAGGATTAATTAAGTATAACACAAATATCTTAAATAATCAACAATGAAACTATTCATTGGTGAACAAATCTTAAATTTTGTGCACCCATCTGATTATAGAATGTTACCAGTTCTTCTAAAGTAACAGGAATAATGGTAATATTTTTACAGTTACAATTACAGCATACTGATATGGCAGTATATTTATATTCAGTGGTGAGTATTTTAAATTTGTTTGTTTTGTTCATAACATCAAATGATAAAAGCGGTGTTGAAAGTCCCGTTCCAATCATTTTTACATACGCTTCCTTGGATGTCCAGATTTTCACAAACTCCTTAAAAGGATTCACAGATGAATTTATATGCATAATTTCATTTGCGGTAAAGTTATTTCTATAAATATTTTCATATTCTTTTATACTGTTAGAATATGTTTCAATGTCAATTCCTATAGAACTGTTATAATCAGTAAAAACAGATTTTCTATATGTGTGTGATATTGAGAATTCATAACCCGTTAAATTGGTAAGGTATGGCTTACCAAACTTATTGGTTTGAAAGTTCAGACTATATTCAGCCAAGCCTGTATTTTTACTTATTATCATGCGCGTCATCAAAGCGGTTACGAGAGAAGAAATCCTGTCGCGTTCAAACCTGTACTTGTTTATACGTTTCTGTCTTTGAATTGAAACATATTTCTGCATACCGCATATGTGGTTCCATTTTAAATTTTCGGTAGTTTCGAGTAAGTAAACATTGATTGTATCGAACATACATTTATCTCCCATAAAATTTAATGCAATACCGCATAACTATTGTGCGCGGTATTGCATTAAACGGTTGTTCAGGAATGTTCAACAGCATTAAACTGTTTTTTCCATAATTCATTGTAGAGACCTTTTTTCTCCATAAGCTGAGTATGAGTTCCTTCCTCAACAACTTTTTTATCATCTATAACAACTATCTTGTCCGCATTTTTTATAGTGTTAAGATGATGAGCAACTATGATTATGGTCTTTCCTTTGACAAGTTCGTTTATCGACTGCTGAACAAGACTCTCATTTTCTATATCAAGACTTGCTGTAGCTTCATCAAGTAGTATAATAGGCGCGTCCTTCAAAATAGCTCTTGCAACTGCAATACGCTGTCTTTCACCACCTGATACACTACTTCCGCTTTCACCTATAACTGTATCATATTTCTTTTCAAGACTTGTTATCCACTCATGACAGCCTGCCTTTTTAGCCGCTGCTATTATTTCTTCGTCGGTGGCATTTGATTTTGCAAGCTTCATGTTATTTTTAATGGTATCATTAAAAAGATAGCTTTCCTGAAAAACAATACTTATCATGTCAAGGAGCTGACTGTAAGGGAGCTTTTTTGAATCCACTCCGCCGATACTGATAATTCCCGACTGATTGTCATAAAAACGTGAAATAAGCTGTAAAACAGTAGATTTTCCGCATCCTGAATGTCCTACAAGCGCTGTCATTTTGTTCATTTCTGCCTTGAAGCTCATGTTTTGCAGCACGTAGTTTTTGTCGTCGTAGGCAAATGTAACGTTTTTAAACTCCACGTCGTATTTTTTTACAGGTAATGTCTTGCTGCCCTCCGAGAGTTTTTCCGAACGGCTGAGATCGTAGAGATGATCTATGGAATCGAACAAGTACCTTAACTGATCCATAAGGGCAAATTCGGTAGTCAAAGGAGTATATATCTTGGGCAGCGCTATTAGAAATACTATATAAGCGGTAATACTGATAGAACCTGCATACCATAGAAGCAGTCCCGCGACCGCTGTGATGGGGATACCAAGAGTGAGTATCATTGAGCATGAGCCTATAAGCGTTCCCACTGCTGTTTGCTTTTCGATTGATCTATTTTTAAGCTGTTTTAAGTTTTCGGAAAATCTTACAAAGCTGTCGCCCGTCATGTTAAAGCCCTTCAGCAGATGGATATTTTTCACATATTCCAACACGCCTGCATTTACTTTATCGTTTATCTCGTTGAGTTCTTCACCTGCTTTAGCGCTTTTTTTCTGCATGGCAAAGTAGATCGCAAAGGAAAGTACGGCCACTGCCAAGGCTATAAGGTCAAGCTGCCATGAAATAAACAGCATTGCAATAAATCCCAGCACAGGCATTACAATGGAATGGAGTATCGGATCGAGAATATCCGAGATTACCAGCAGAAAGTTCTCGTGATCGTCCACCACATAGCCTGTTATCTCATTTGTGTCCTTTTCCAGTATTTTTCCCACCGGAAAACTGTTAAAGGAACTCAACGTGCTATTTCTGCCGTTTTTCACTATAGAGGCTGCGTCGTAGGAAATGGTTATCCATGACTTCATACTGAAAATATACATGATAATATAAGACGCTATCATCATTATACAGTAGATAATCAACATTTTTTGGTTTATTGTCCCGCCTGCCAGCGGCTTTATCAATTCCGCAGCTGACATGATGATAAACATATAGGGCAATGCCTTTGCAACGGCGGATAAAAAGCCCCATATGAGTATTTTTTTCAGGCTCTTTTTATCTATTTCCGATAATAATGTCATTAGCTTTTCTTTCATCACCTGTTCACGCTCCCTTCGATCGTCCAGTTGCTTCCCTTTATATACTCCTCCCACAATCGGCGGTAAATTCCAGAGCTTTCCATAAGCAGTTCGTCTGTACCCGACGCGGTGTTTTTGCCATCGGAAAGTACTATTATCTGATCCGCATTTTTTATGGAGGACATCTTATGCGCTATCATAACAACCGTCTTGCCCCTGCTAAGTTCCGTCAGCGCTTTGTTTATAAGCTGCTCGTTCTCTGCATCTGCATAAGAGGTAGCTTCATCAAGGACAAGTATGGGAGCATTTTTAAGGAATACTCTGCTTATTGCTATCCTCTGTTTTTCTCCTCCGGAAAGGTTGTGACCGCCGTCGCCTATGACCGTCTGATAATGCCTGGGAAGTGTCATTATAAAGTCATGTATCTGCGCCTTTTTAGCGGCGTCTATAATGTCGTCCATGGTGGCAGTTGTGTTGTTCATTCTGATGTTAGCCTCAACTGTATCCGACAGTATGAGGTTTTCCTGAAATACAAAAGCCATACTGCCGTACAGTTCCTCCTGTGACATGGAGCGGATGCTTTTGCCGCCTATTTTTATATCCCCCTCATAGTCGTTCCAGAAGCCTGCGATAAGCCTTGCGGAGGTGGTCTTGCCTGCGCCCGACGGACCTATTAGAGCTGTGATTTTCCCTTCGGGGATAGTCATGGAGCAGTCGTTGAGTATCAGTTTATCCTTATTGCCGTAGCCGAATCTCACCTTTTCAAATGTGATGTCATATCCCCGACGCTTGGCGTTATCCTGATGCTGTACCATTTCCTCCGCTGTAAGAATATCGTTTACGTTATCGTTGGCAACACCGAATTTTCTTAAGGCAAGGGTGAATATGGTAAGGTTCATCATAGGACCTGCAAGATTTGCACCTACGATATAGAAGAACAATACTTTTGAAATGATCGCCCAGAGATCTCCCCCCGAACAGTACTCGTAAACGCTCATAAGAAGTATGCCGAGAAGTGAGGCTGTGATAAAGGTGGTAAAGAAGGTGTACCCGAACATGGAGTGCTTGCCCTGTTCATAGGTGTATTTGTGAATATTATCAATGTCCTTTCTCAAAGCGTCTTCACTTTTTCCACGGCTGTTGAAAATCCTGACAACGGGGAGCGCCTTGAAATATTCAACTGCGTCAGAAGTGATGCTGCCCATTGATTCGCTGTATGCCTTATTTGCTTTCATGTACTTTTTGTTGAACATGATAAATATCATGCCGATTAGCGCAAAGGGTATGGATAATAACGCTGCAAACGTCATTTTAACATCAATATTGAACATGAGGATTATCAGACAAATAGGCGTAAGTATGCCTGTTACCAAATCACCTATATGCTCTGCAAAAAATTTTTCGATGGAGGAACAGTCCTCTGCAACCGCCTTTTTTATGTCGCCGCTGCGGTTTTTGGAAAAGAAGCCCAGTTCCACCTTTGACAGCTTTTCCATTATGCCCTTTCTGAGTTCGTATCCCACCGAATAGGACGCTGAATGTGCAAGTACAGATCCTATAACGGTACAAAGCACCGCTGCCGCCGCACATATCAGCATACCTATACACATGGAGGCGAGTACCGATTTATCAATATCGTCGATAACTGCATGTTTGTCTGCTATTTCCTCAATTACCTTATATATGAAATAGTAGATGGCTATAGTTCCCGCTGTTCCCGCAACATCAAGAAGCACAGTTATCAGCAGTCTCCATTTATGTTTTAGTCCTGTTTTGATAACTACATTTTCCCTTTTTTCTGCTTTTTCTGCCATTTTTCTCTCCTACCTGTCCGATCCTATTTCCGCTGCCATATCCTCGATTGTGGTACATCTGAATACGGCGTTCATATCTATGTGATACCCGTGTTCCTCTATTCTGCTCATAAGCCTTATGGCTTTAAGAGAGTCGCCGCCCAGTGCAAAATAATTATCCGTTATGCCTATTTCCCGTACACCTAGGTTTTCCTTCCAGAGTTCTGCCAATTCCCTTTGCAGTTGCGTTTTCGGAGGAACTATCTCTCCTCTTTTTTGTGCAGCAACGTTCATTTTCGGCAGACGCTTAACGTTCAGTTTGCCGTTTGCTGTCAGAGGAAATTTCTGCATTTCGATAACGAATTTTGGCAGCATATAATCGGGCAGCTTTAGTTTGAGCTGTGACATGATATCCTCCTCGTCAACTACGGCAACTGTCTCCTTTGACTGAGTAAGTATAAGTACTGTTTGCAGCTTTTCCCTTGCCTTGTCATCATAAGGATACATCAGCGGATACGAATAGTTATTTTTGACTATACTGTTTCTCCACTGCTCCTCTGAATATGCAGGAAGATCCGTTTCCACTCTGTCGTCCGAATAAGCTGTAAGCCCTTCGGCAAATCCGGCAGTTATCATCTGTATCGCTGTATTGACTGTAGTTTCTATGATAAGCAGCTTTCCGTCATTTGCAAGGAGCAGATGCAATTCATCAATGGTATCATCAATGTTGTGCGCGTCATGCAGCACATTTGCGCCTATTATAAGGTCAAAGCTGTGAAGTGGTATCCCCTGTGCCTTGGGGTGAAGGTTTATGTCAAATATGCTGTAATCCACAAAGTCAAGACCATCGTAACGTTTTCTTGCTTCATCAAGGAATACATCAGAAAGATCGGTGTACAAATAAGTTACGTTGTTCATACTCTTTATACGGTCAATTACATAATCGGAGGTACCTCCCACACCTGCACCGACTTCCAATATCCTGAAAGGTTCGTCCTTGTTAGCCGTCGCTAACGACGTTGTGAGTTCCGCCGCAAGTCTACCGTATATCTGTCCTGTCACGCTGTTGCGGTACACACCTACACCGTTTTTAAGATCGCCGTCCTTAAAGAATACCTCGGACATAGGGTCTGCATTTCCCAGCATTATATCAGGCAGCAGCTTTCTTACGGAAACAACATAATGCATTATATGTTCCGCAGCGTCAGGAATACCCATGTCCTTTAGTTGTTTCATATATTCATCGGGAAAGTGTATTTTTGAGACGTCAAAGGTAAAAATACCGTTTTCATAGCCAATAACACCGTATTTTTTCAATGTGTTGTACCACTGTCTGAAATTCTTCACCCTGTTGTCGGCTATTTTCAGCTTTTTAACTATCTCATTCGGGGAGATATGCTCTCCCGACAGTTTTTCAATGCCAATTGCTGTAAGCGCTTCTGCCATACAGCTTACACAATGTTTTTCAAGTGTGTTCATAAAGCTGTGGTAGCTGTCAATATCAAATCCCGACAGTATCTCGTTTTCCTGTGAAGTGATATTTAATACGGTATCATCTGCATCGAGTACTGCATCGGTGTTCTTGCTGTTACAGCGGATATATGTGCAGATAATATCACCGCCCTCGCCGTTTGTCTGAACAGCCGAAACGGAGTCTTTAATGTACCGCATTTTCTTAACGGCGCTGTCAAGATCGCCCAGTTCTATTCTCAATCCGTTTATCTTTACCTGCATATCCTGTCTGCCGCAAAATTCCATACAGCCCTCTTGGGAGATATATCCCCTGTCACCGGTACGGTATATCCTGCCTAATGTTTTATGCTGAATAAAGGCTGCATCAGTCTGCTTTTGATCGTTCTGGTAGCCGTCAGCAATTCCAACGCCGCCTATATATATATCCCCCTCAACATTTTTGGGCATAGGCTCACAGGAACCGCTAAGCACATACATATTTTGATTTCTCAAAGGATAGCCATAGGGGATATGTGTGACATATTCCTTTTTTGTATCAATGTCATAGGCTATCGACCAGACGGAAGCCTCTGTTGCACCTCCTAAGCTTACGACGTTTATATCACCGAAAATGCCTGTTATCTCCCGTGGAAGCTGTACGGGTATCCAGTCGCCGCTTAGCAGTACGAGACGCATAGGAATCGTATGCTTTTTGCCCATGTTGGACCTACGTTCAAGTTCGGAAGTGAGAATACTCATAAGTGCAGGAACGGTGTTCCAAATAGTCGCCCTGTCACGTTCCAAGCTGTTTATAACTTCGCTGATATTTTTCATATTACGCACAAGCGACATTGCCGCACCTGCATTAAGAGATCCGAATATATCATAGACCGAAAGGTCAAAGGAAAATGATGATACCGCCGCAAACACATCTGTTTCCTTTACGAAGTAACGCTCGTTTATGTCAAGGATCGTATTGGTAACGGCGCTTTGATTTATAAGCACACCCTTTGGCGCGCCTGTACTTCCCGAAGTATAGATAACATAAGCGGGGGCATCGTAAGCAGTTTCACGGTATTTAAAGCTGCCTTCTGTTATTTGTGTCTTTTCATTAAACAGATATTTATATTTGCTCTGCTCTCTTATAGCTTTTTTTCTGTCATCCGGCCATGAAGGCTGTACAGGGATATATGCGCCGCCACAAAGTATTACCGCCAGTATTTTAAAGAGAGTTTGTGCGTTTCTCTCTCCTTCAATGCATACAAAATCACCGCATTCTATCCCCTCCGACTGTAAATGCGCAGCGTATCTGTACGCATTTTTTCTTGTTTCCGCATAAGTATAGCTTTTATCTTCATCATACAGCCATATATTGTCTGCAAAGCCGTCATTGTCAAGACTTTCCTTAACAAGCTGCTGCAAAGTGATGTTGGGCGCCAGCCATGAAGTATCGTTGTAGTTTTTGTAGAAGATTTCAGTTTTTTCGCTTTTTGGGAAAGGCTTTTCAAGCATCTTCTCACCGCCGAGAATAAACTCGGTAAAGCATTCAAACATCTCGTCTATATAGCTGCTATCGTAAAGTTCTGTCGGATAGTCCCATACCACATTCAATTTTCCGCACTGGAGCATTGCTTGACAATCAAGATATACCTGCGGTGTCCGTGAAGCGGCTTTATCATAGTCATACACCATGTCATTGTCAAACAGTGCGCTTGTGAATACTACAGGCATGATGGGGCGACCGTTTACAGGCTTGTTTTTCTTTACAAGTTCACGCATAAAGTCAATACCGTCATAGCGAAGATGTGTAAGATATTCATTCAGACGGTTGTGACTGTCTGATAATATATTTTGAAGCTGTCCGAGTTTGTAAAATCGTAGTCGAGCAAAACTATCTTTGTAAAGTCGCCCAGTATCTTGTCCACCTGTTTGTGTATCTGTTCACGGCTGAAAACAGTAAGGTTTACCGCAAGCTGTGACTGACCGCTGTAAAGGGACAGTGTATAGGCATAAAGACCGCACAGCAGCACCGCAGGAGTTATATTCAGCTTTGCCGAAAGCTTTTTTGTATTGTTCCATACTTCCTCTTCAAATGTCATGTGCTTTCTGCTGAATCGTGAGTTTTTTATATTTTCGGGAAATGTTTTAAATTTAAGTGACGGTGCAGACGGGAAATCATCTGCTTTAGCTGTCCAGAATTTCTTATCAGTTTCATATTCCTTATGCATTTTCTCTGTTTCCAGAACATAATCCCTGAAGGAGAGTTCCAGTTTTTCGTTTGAAACTTTTCCGCCGTATGTATCTTTCAATTCTCCTGCCAGCATTATAACGCTGAATGCGTCCATGATAAGTGCATCAAAGGCATAAAGCACATGAACATGATCCTCTGCCGTCCTTATCATATGAACCTTGTACATAGGCCATTTACCGATTTCAAAAACAATATTTTTCATTTCGTCGCTGCGGTGGCTCAAATATTCTCTTTGCTCTTTATCGCTCATACCCCTTATATCCTCTTCGCAGAGTTCGTAAAACGTCTGTTCAGGAGGAAGTATCTGCTGATGTCCCGAATCGTATATAACGGCTCTTAGCATATCGTGCCGTTTAATGAGTATATTAAGCACTTTTTCAAATTTTTCTCTGTTATAATCTCCTTCAACATCGGAAAAGAACATCGTTCCGTAACCACCAAGGACAAGATCGCTGCTCCTGCCCGAAAGATAGGCTATCTGAACATTGTTCAAGGGGAATTTGTCATATCTGTGTTCAGTGTCGGGAGTGATCTCCTTTATCTCCTGTGCCTTTACTTCTCCCATAGAATCTATGTATGCCGCCAGACGTGCGGGAGTTTGTTCTCTGTAAAGGTCTGCAACAGTTATGTTATAGCCCTTTTTCTTTGCCATTGCGGTAAATTTCATTGCCTTTATGGAATCTCCGCCGATATTGATAAAGGAGTGTTCCATTCCGAATCCACTGTCACCCATTACCTCCTTGAACAGTCCGTAGATCTCTTTCTCGGTATCGGTAACGGGAAGAACTATTTCCTCGGTGTGTTCTTCCGGGGCTTTCAGCAGGCTTTTGTCCAGCTTTCCGTTTGAATTTACAGGCAGTTCATCAAATTTGACAAACTCCGCAGGTATCATGTAGTATGGGAGTAAATTTCCAAGCTCTGCTGTGATCCTCTGCTGTACCTGTGCAAAGCTGCCGCTGTTGCCTTTAAGTACCACAAATGCAGTAAGATACATACTTCCGTGCTTATTTTTAAAGGGTAAAACAGCAGCATTTAGTACATCTGTGCATTCACGCAGCGCCGCTTCTATCTCCTCGGCGCTGATCCTGAATCCCCTTATCTTTAGCTGCTCATCACATCTTGCACTGAAATAAACATTCCCCGTATCATCTATATGACCGTAATCGCCGCTTTTGTAAGCAGATATGCCCCAAGGGAGCGTTACAAATTTTTCCGCTGTTGTTTTGCTGTCGCCGCAGTAGCCTACAGCAAGCCCCTGACCGTAAATGATGATCTCGCCCTTTGATCCCGGAGGCAGGGGAGATAGATTTTCGTCGCATATCAATACGCCTCTTGTGTCAATGGGCAAGCCTATGGGAACAGTGTCTTCAAGGCTTTCTGGTGTTATCTCAAAACTTGTGGTAAAGGTAGTGCTCTCTGTAGGACCGTAACCATTCACAAGTTTAGTTTGCGGGCATGCTTCGATAAACAGCTTACCGTGGTATTCCGAGAACTTTTCACCGCCTGTTACAACGTAAGAAGCGTCGTCAAACATAGAGGCATTCCGCTCGGTAAAATTGTTGAAAAGAGTAGTAGTAAGAAACAGACAGCAGCCCTTGTTTTCATGTATCTTATCGGCAAATTTCTCGTCTGACAGCAGAGTGTCCTTATCTATAATAACTACCCGTTTTCCGTGCAGCAGACCGCCCCATATCTCAAAGGTAGCGGCATCAAAGGCGATGGAGGAATTTTGGAACTGACAGCTTATCCTGCTGTATCTATCACGTTTCCGTGTTTTACAAGTCCCGTCACACCTCCGTCATTGAGTACCGCACCTTTGGGCTTTGCGGTAGTACCGGATGTAAACATAATATTTGAAATGCTCTTTTCATTTCTGTTACATATGAACGCTTTGTCGCTTGGAGCTGTTGTATTTTTAAGTTCATTTACTTCAACTGCGATAGTTTTGATATTGAATGAGGGTATTTCCTTGGTCCCAACAGTCAAAAGAATATCTATATCAGCGTCTTTTATAATATCATTTAAACGCTTTTGCGGCAGCGTCAGATCAAAGGGAACATAGCAGCCCCCTATTTTAACAGCCGCTATCATAGCTGCAATCACCTCAAAGGAGGGAGTAATATCTACCGCTATCCTTGCATTCTCGCCAAGTCCGAGACTATGCAGTTTCCAAGCAAGAGCGTCTGTTATCCTGTCAAGTTCATTGTAGGAAATCACATCGCCGTTTAATTCTAAAGCGGTATTGTCTCTCTGTTCCCTTACTGCTTTGCTGAATTCATAAGTGATACTGCCCTTTTCCGTACTGTCGGCAACAGCTTGTATTTCTCTCTTCAGTTTGTGTGCAAATTCCTCCGATATATTTTCTATATCCTTTGGATACTGTGCGTTTACGGCGCTCACGCAGATATTTTTGTAAAGTTCTGCTAACCTTTCAATACTTTCGGCGGAATATCTGCCGCTGTTGAAATTGAATCTTATCCTTATTCTGTCGGTTTTTGACACTTCCAATGTGAGAGCGTATTCGGTACGTTCCTCCAGTTTGAAATTTTTCACTTGAAAGCCTGTGTTTTCTTTTATGCTGCCAAAATCCATTTCGGGGAAATTGTCATACACAAATAAGTGATCTATAAGATTTTCACAGTCCTCGACGGCCTTGCTTATTTCTCCTAGACCTATCCACGAATGTTCCATTGAGTCAAGGAAACTCCTACGGAAAGCGTTTAGCTGTTCTGTGATCTTGATGTCGCTGCTGCATTCAAAAACAACGGGGACGGTGTTTATCATAGGACCGAGAACACGCTCAGCATTGCTAAATTCCGCAGGACGGTAAGATACCACCGTTCCAAATACAGCTTTATCACAGGAAAAATTTCTGCACAGTGTAATGCCCCAAAGCCACTGCATATATATATTTAGCGTCGCATTTCCGGCGGCGGCAGCCGATAGCAGTTCCCTGGTTTCAGAAGGGGTAAATTCAACTGTAAGGGAACTGTGTCCCACATCCTTTTTCCTGTCGCTTCCGAATTGTATAAGTTCCAAGGGCTGAACAGGTGAAATATCCTTTAGATACTCCTGCCAGTATTCACGGCTTTGAGACATATCCTGTATTATTATCCAGTCCTGATAAGCGGAGAACGGAACATACTCCCTGTCGTTTTCGATCTGTCTGCCCAGCAGCTTGCCGTAATTTTTCATTATTATATCGGCTATCATTGCTGCGCAGTATCCGTCCATGAGAATATGATGAAAGGAAAATATTATCACGCTGCTGTTTTCACCAACAATAAGGTCAAGCCTTATGAGAGAATCCCTTTGAATGTCAAATCCTTTTTCAAATTGCTCTGCATTTATTTTATAAGTGAGCAGTTTTATTTCCTCATCAGTTACCGCTTTGTGAAATTCAAAGGGTATTGTACGCTTGTCTATAACAACGCTTTTAGGCACATCTATTTTATCATATATCACATTGGTGCGGAATACTTCGTATTCGTCTGAAATTTTATCCAGTACGCTCTTAAATATATCGGAGTTGATATTGCCTTCCAGTTCAAATATCTCCGTACCCATATATGACGACTTGTCATTGGAGAGCATATACTGGAAAAGCATTCCCGACTGAATGGGAGTAAGCCCATTGACCTTTATTATCTTCATTTCAGACGCCTCCCATCACTTCAAGTATAGAACTTAGCTCATCCGTATGCTTTGTATTGTAGTTGTCAGACAGTTGCTGCACATTTGTTAAAAATGCTTTCTGAAAGCTGTTCATCTGTTCTCTTGTATAAATAAGACTGTCATAGTTTACATTACAGTACAGCCTGCCCTTTTTAAAATACACTGTAAAGTATATGGGGGTGGATCTGCCCGTATTTTTTCCACTGAACTGTCCGAAATCCATTACGGTAAAGCTGTCAAAGTCCGAACTAATATCAATGTTTCCTATGTAGTTCCATGTAAGCGCTTTTTCAGGTTCGCTGCCGTCAAGTCCGTCCTTTTCAAAGGTAAGACTGCCAACTGCTTTTCCGATCCTCGCAGCCATTTCACACTGTTTCCCAGTCCCAGTACACGATAGGTCAAGTGCAGCCGAGAAACTGATCCAACCGCAGGTGTCGTCCCATTTTCCCATTGTATCTCTGCCTATCCTTTCCACTTCAATGACTGTTTCTGGAAGAAACGACGCTGCATTATAAAGCTGTACAATGAGTATGCTTTCAACGGATACTCCCCATTCCTTTGAAATGTCTACAAGGGTGTCATAGCAGTCTTCCCCGGAAGTCATAACTGTTTCGTCAGAATTGTAGGACTTGACGCTCTCCTCCATATAAGATAGGTCGTCTTTAATATTTTCCGACTTACCGTACTGCTCCCATGCGTATTCGCAATACAAAGCGTTGTCAAAATCGCCGTCAGCATCCTGCTTGTCTATTGCGGAAAGGATATTTTTCAAGGTTACAGCGTCAGAGAACAAATGATGTATTATAATCATCATATTTCCGATATTATCATATACCATACAGCAAGTTTTTCCGTTTTCAAGGGATATGTTTTCCCTCGCCGCATTTTCGCCTGCTTGGTGGGATAAAGACGCTTCTGTCTTCACAAGTATGGGCGTATCTTCTGACATTTCAAAGAACAGTCCGTTATCACCTCTTATTATGTTGAAATTGCGAAGAAGCTTTTTTTCAAACAAAAACTCCAGTACCTTTTCGGGAGACATGCCCTCTGCATTCTTTGGAGATATAACCGCATATTCACACCATAGATCTCGTTCCCGTGTGATCCTACGGAAAAACCATTTTTGCTGTATCGTTGCAGGATATGAGCGTTTCTGTTTCTCTGTGAGAGACGATGTTCCTGCGGCATTGCTCAAAGGCCTGACTGAATCTAAAACTCCTCCCAGCGTGGGATCGTCAAAAACCTCCATAAGGCTTATGGTATAACCCTTTTGTTTTAACTGTTCCGACATTTTCAGCGCCATTATGGAATCTCCGCCCAGTTCAAAGAAGTTATCATCGTAATCGGAATTTTCCTCTCCGAATATATCTGACCATATTTTAGTTACTATAACTTTTTTATCTTCCATTTATACCTCCACTATTTAATCCCTTTGCTTCAATACCGTATTCATTGGTATCTTTTTAAGTCTTGCCTTTAAAAACATGGCGACGATAAGATAGCATATCAAACCGAATACAAGTATCACAGCATATGTATAAAAATGTATTTTTACAGGTACAAACCCCACAAGATTTGCATTGAGTGCAGGCCATACCGAAGTAAACAGCAGTTTGTCTATTATCACAGAAAGTATCAATGAGATAATAATCGTAATGAAAAAGCTGTTTAAGTAGAAACGGTTATTTTCTTTATCGGTATAACCGAATATTTTCATAAGTGATATGGAATGTGTACTTTTTTCGATTATCATTTTCAAAAGCATATACATTACCGCGATAAATATAATCAAAGATACAACAATGAGCATTATTATCATAGGCTGCATCATGGAGTTCATTTCCTTTGCCGCCTTCTCCTGATTTTCATGTGTAATGGTTTCCGCGACGCTTCCTTCGGGCAGTTCCAATTCCTTGTCAGACAAAATGGCATTGTAGTATTCATTTGCATCATCATATTCCAGTATTTCATTTAATGCAGTTCTGTCCATGTACGCACTAAGTCCAACAGGATCGTGTATAACCCTTGTTACTTTAAACTCCACGTCTTTTTTCAGCTTTTCGGAATATACGGTCATGGTATCCCCCTCGTCAAGGGACAGCTTTGAAGCGACGCTGTCAGATATGACGATCTCATTTTTATTGGATGTTATGCCATCAACACGCTTTGTGTTCTTAAAGCCGTAGACTGTCAGTTTCATGTTTATACCTGCATATTCCACACGGAAACCCTCCACTGTAGCTTTGTCGCAGTCCTCTGTATCATCTGTCTGAACATGCGCGCCTAATATGTAGCAGTATTCATACAGCGCCTCATTTTCTACGTCGTCAACATATTCCGCAAGTGTGTCCTTCATGCCGAATCCCATAACAAGGAAAAACGTTGCGATAACTATTCCGAAAAACAGTATAAGCTGATTTTTTATGCCACGAAGCATGATCCTTATATACATCTTAACGGGAAAGCTGAATTTTGAAAGGTCTATCTTTCTGAAGTCTTTGCCCGACTTGCCTTTTCCTCTCATAAGCAGAGCAGGAGTTATCTTCAGCTTTCTTGCAAGCAGCAGACAGTTAATGACAAGCTGTATTATAAACGGAATGATACAGCATATGATAACAAGATACAGATTCACCTTACCGCTGAAGGAGGGGAGGGAATATGTGCTGTAGGTGGTCTTTCCTATTATTTCTGCAAACAGCAACGAACCTGTGATCATGCCCAGAACAGAACCTATCAGGGTTATTATCAGGGGAAGCCGTATATAGTGCCTGACTATTTCCCAGCGTGTATAACCCATTGAGAAAAATGTTCCTATAAGAGCGCCGTCTTTTTCCACAGAAGCAGAGGACATTGCGTAAAAAATGAATGCCACCAGCAAAACAAAAACAATACTTATGAGCGTTATTTCCGCCTTGAGCGTCTTTGTCTTATCGCTTATGGACTTGATCCTTGGATTATCGCTCTGTTTGAGTATGCTTACAGCAATCTCTTCATCTATAAGGTAGTCATAAGCATCATCTATGCTCTGCTCATCTTCTGCGGTAAAGCTGTATTGTATCGTCATTTTGGCGCTGTCAAGTCCTTCAAATGCCTGCTTTGAAACAAAACCAAGTCCGAATGCTTTTAGGTTTGATACGCCCGATGAGACCGTTTGAAGTACATTATTGTAGTCTACCGCTGCCACTGTTCCCGACAATGTGTAATTCCTGCCGTCCACATTGAGTTTATCTCCTGTCGACAGCTTTTTAGTGGACGCTGTTTTACTTTCAAGTACAATCTGCTCGTCATTTTCTGGCATTTTACCATCGATAAGTGACAGCTTGTCAACTGTTTCTCTCATCTTGAAAACGCGCAGTATATAGTCGCTCTCACCTAATGCGTTAATGTCGCAATAGCTTGTGTCTTCTATATCCTTTATTCCCATTTTATGCAGCTTTGAAATGTTTTCGTCGCTAAGCTGTTCGATGAGCGTTACGTTTGCGTCCTCCACATTACAATTATACTGTTCGCTCTCTATAGTACCCATTATACCGTCGGTAGCTGCAAAGAAGGCGGATATTATAGTTATCCCCATAAATAAAACAAGACCTATAAAAAAGTATTTTGCAAAATTTTTTTTTAGTTCTCGTTTCAGTCTTTTGTTAATAGGCATTTTACCATTCCACCTCCGCTGCTGAAAGGATATTGTCATTGTATTTATCCAAAGCTACTATACCGTCCTTAATCTCGATAACATGGTCTGACATATCTGCAATGGCGGTGTTATGCGTCACTATGATTATGGTCGTATTTGATTTTTTGTGTATATCCTCTATAACTTCCAAAACATCGTGTGCCGATCTGTAATCAAGAGCACCTGTGGGTTCGTCGCAAAAAAGTATCTTTGGATTTTTAGACAAGGCTCTTGCAATGCTGACCCTTTGCTGCATTCCCCCTGAAAGTTCGTCGGGGAATTTGTTTTTATGCTCCATCATTCCCACTCTGCTCAGCATATCCTCTATTTCTAAAGATTTGTCTCCAAGCCAGTGGCATACCTCAACGTTTTCATAAACATTCAGATCCGACACCAGATTGTAAAACTGATATATAAATCCGAAAGTGTTTCTTCTGAATGCGGACAACTTCTTTTCGGAAAGTCCCACAATATCCGTCCCGTCTATTTGTATACTTCCCGAATCGGCGGTATCAAGTCCCCCTATCAGATTCAGCAGGGTAGACTTACCCGAACCCGAAGGTCCGAGAACAGTCAGTATCTCGCCTACCTTCACTTCAAAACTGACGCCCTTTAAAATTTCGGCGCTCATCCTGCCGTTTCCATAACTTTTTTTTAGATCATTTACTTTAATAAACATAGACCGATCTTTCCTCCTGTTTACTACTTGTTATCCAATACTCCATAACGTTGATGCTGCATTTTTGGCATTTGGCTGATAATGCTCATTTATAGTTTGTTACCCTCTGAAGATCATCTCCTCAAGACTCGCCACGACGCCTTGAGGATCATCGCTTAAATAAAAATGTCCGCCCTCAAACAGTTTTTGTTCAAAGCCGTTTTTTGTGAATTTCTCCCATTCCAAAGACTGCTCCAACAGCTTTTTGTCATCGTCTCTGCCGTTAAAGGAATATATAGGACAATTTACTTTCTGTTCCCTCTGTCCCTCATAGTCATAATTTCTTAGCAGCGTCATGTCTATTTTCATAAGGTACATATAGTATTCAAAAAATTCCTTTTCCCTGGTTATAGACCTGTCGATAAAGCCCATTTCACATAGATAGTCCACTATATCGTCACGGCTCATATCATCTGCATTCTTTATTGCTCTTTCGGCAGGAGAAGCGGAGGAAGATACAACTACGGCACAGGGCATTTTCATGCTGTTTCTTTGAAGTTCCAGCGCTATCTCCCAGCATATCAATGCTCCCATACAATGACCGAAAAGCACAAAGGGCTTTTGAACTAAAAGCTCTCCTTCGTCCTTTACGAATCTCTCTGCCAGTTCCCTTATTGTTACGGAAACCGCATCCCTACGGCGGTTTTCCCGTCCCGGATATTGTACGGGATAAAAACCGCATTCATGTGGGACATTACGTTTCCAAGGTGCAAAGAAAGAAGCGGAGCTTCCCGCATGCGGGAACAAGAATACATTTCCTCGGGAGTCTGCTGCGCCGTCCTCATACTTGAACCAATTTTCTGCCATATGTTTTATCACCTGCCTTTTTGTAGTTTTTCGCCGATGCTTTTTATGGCGAAACTAACGGGCGCTATATCCTCCGTCAAGTAAAAATGCTTGCCGTTAACAGTTATATATTCCACATCGCCGCTGAGCAGTTCCGCCCATGCTTCGGGCTTTCCCATTTCAAGTTCCTGCTCCGAATATATCACCGCTGTTGGAGAGGGTATTTTACCGTTTTCGCAGCTTTCGTAGCCTTTAAGGAATCTGTTGTACTTATTCATCTTTGAAATTACCCCATCGAGAAAAGCATCGGGTAGCATATCAAGATTATTCATGCCCAGCTCCGAGGAATAGCTTTTGGCGCTTTCACGGGTAAGATCGCTGTCAAGCTGTCCCAACAGTTCCCTTGTGGGAGGGAGCATACCCGATATTATCAGTCCCATCCGGTCACAGTCTATCTTTCGGACTAATAGCTTAGCAATTTCAAAGGCGACTACGGCTCCCATACTGTGACCGAAAAGGATAAACATTTCATCCTTCTCCAACTTCTTAGTCACCTTATCCGCGGCGGCAGTTATATTTTCCTTGAATGACTTGCTTTCGTCAATATCCATGTCCGACGGTATTATATCAAAATTTTCCCCAAGGAGTTTTGAATACTTAAAGAATAAAGCGCCGTTTCCTCCCGACCAAGGATAACAGAATAGTTTTATTTTTTTCAATAGATTAACCTCCGATAATTAATATAAGGTATAGCCTAATAATTGCCGCTGTTTATCTCATCTATCGCCTCAGCCGCCGAATGTACCGTAGGCTTTTCAAACAGATTCATCAGTATACTGTCGAAGGCTGATGCGTCCTTGATCATTGGCGCAAGTTCCCCTGCAAGCTGTGCCATTACCAATGAGTTTGCACCGTAGTCATAAAGGTTCGCATTCGGATCTACACTGTCGATACCAAGAGTCCTTTTTACTATCTCCGCGGCTTTTATTTCCGTAGGTGTCATCAGCGCGTCCGTTTCATTGATATCGCTTTTGCTTTCGGAGATGAGCTTTTCCGCAAGTTCTTTAAGTTTATGGTTGTTTACCTTTCCGTTTGGTGTCAAAGGCATTTCGCGGAGAAACACAAACCTGTCGGGGATCATGTATTCGGGGATATTATCTTTAGCATACTTTCTCAGCGCTTCCTCATTTGTACCGCCCTCAGCTGTTACAAAAAGAACCAGTTTCATTACCCTGTCCTTTTTTATCAGTACCGATACGGAATTGCTCACCCCGTCGCAGGAATTGAAACAGCTTTCTATTTCTCCAAGTTCTATTCTGTGCCCTCTTATCTTTACCTGTGTGTCCATTCTGCCAAGGAACTCTATCTCGTCATTTGCGTCGTATCTTCCCATATCTCCTGTTTTGTATATACGCTTGCCGTTTGGCGCTGTAACAAAGGATATATCGGTTTTTTCCTTGTCATTCAGATAACCCTTTGCAAGTCCGACGCCACCTATACATATCTCTCCCTTTACACCCATAGGGCATATGTTCAGGTTTTCGTCCATTACATACATTTCCTGATTCAAAAGCGCCCTGCCGTAGGGAATGCTTTTCCATTCAGGTCTGAGGGAACTATATTCATGGATATTAGACCATATAGATGCTTCTGTTGCGCCGCCCATACAAGCTATACGCACGTTTGGCATATACCTTTTCAGAGCGTCGGGAAGTTCAAGGGTTATCCAGTCGCTGAAAGCATTACTGTCTTGAAGTTGTTATAAGTCAAATTCTTTTCTGTGTCAAGATACGAACAAAGTATCTGTGCAAATGCAGGAACGCTGTTCCATAAGGTAATATCATACTTGCTTATAAGTTCTGCCCAGTGGGAGGGATTAGTGTACTTTTCCTTTGAGGGATAAACAAGAGTACCTCCCACAGACAGTACACCGAATATATCATACACGGAGAGATCGAAATTAAGCTGTGACAGTCCGAGTATAGCATCATCTGAGCATACTCCGAATCTGTTGTTTATGTCCTCTATGGTGTTTACAGCAGCCTTGTGGGTTATCACCACTCCCTTGGGGACGCCTGTTGAACCGGATGTATGTATTATGTAAGCCACATCTTCAGGATTGCCTTCGGCTTTGAGCACGCTTTTGCCCGCTATGGGTAGAGTATCTGCCTTTATAACATCATACCCTTCAAAGCCTTCATCATAGCCACTTACCGTAAGAACCGCCTTAATGTCTGCATTATCCAGTACCAGCCTGCGCCTGTTTTTAGCCTGTTCCGCATCAATGGGGACATACCCGCAGCCCTCCGATAATATTCCAATTACCGCTGCTGTCTGCCATACCGATTTGGGCATGACTACGGCTATATATGAACCTCGTTTGACATCTCTTTTTCTAAGTTCCAGTGCGACCGCAGACGCTCTTTTTACAAGTTCGCTGTAACTCCATTCGTTTTCGCTGTCAGCCACCGCTGTTTTGTTAGGGTACATCTCGGCGCTTTTCAGTATATTTTCATGGATAAGATGTTCTGGCAGCCTTTGGTAGTTGTTTTCGTCGGAGTATTTTTCAGTCTCTTCCAATTCGATAAGACTGCTCTCGTTCCACTTACCGGCGGATCGGGCGAGTTCCCTTATCCTGTCCGAAAACAGTTCAAACATTCTTTCTGGCAGTCCTTGAGGGAATATGTCATCACGGACGTCCCAGTTTATGATAAGCCCCCATTTCCCGTCCATTACCTGACAGTCTATGAACACCTGAGGCGTCTGACTGATACCGCCCCGGTATCTTCCCTTCATAGCTCCGGACTGCTCATTGTTAATAAGTCCCACCGAACTTGTGAACACATAGGGCATAAGGAATTTATCACCTGTTCCGAGCCTTGTTTTCTCCCTTGCCACTTCCATACCCGTATACAGGTGGTTATCCAATACTTCAAACAAGGTCTTATTGGTATCTGCGGCTCTTTGTGAGAAAGTCCTGTCACCTCTGTTGTCAATAGTGATAAGGCTTAGGGAAGTAAAATCGCCGATAAGGCTTTTTACCTGTTCGTCAAGGGGCATTCTGTTAAGGGTGGTGAGATTTAAAATGAACCTTTTATTTGTACTGAATCTTTCAAGCGCTGAACTATATGCCGTAACAAGCGCCGCAACGGGAGTAACACCTATCTTCTGTGCCTGTGACTTGAAAAACAACCAATCCTTTTCGGGAAGTCGCAGTTCAAAACGCTTAAATTCCTGTCCGCCTCTACCAACTACAGGCAGCTGTGGCGCCGAGGGAAGATCGTTTATGCGTTCTTTCCAGTATTTTTCAGCTTTTTTGTACATTTGGGTGTCGGGGATATTTTTGTATGCTTCCATGTAGTCACGGAAGGTAATGGTAAGTTTATGCTTTTTTATATCATCGCCGTTGTAGTAATACTCTTCAAATTTGTTTAGCATCATCCAAACGCTTGTCCAGTCCACTATGAGCATATCAATGGAAAAGTGCATGACAGTACAGTTTCCAAGCTGTGAAAGTTCTACCTCAAAGAGCGGTAGTTCTGTCGTGTTGAATACTCTGTTCCCAAGTCGGCGCTTTATCTTCTCCATCGCTTCAGACTGCTGTGATTCCGAAAGTTCTGTAAGATCGTTCTCATTTAGCTCAAATCTGTTCCATTTGGGAAGAACTCTTTGCCAGCCTTCACGGTCTATGACCGCATGGAGCATATCGTTTTCAGATATGATTCTGTTCCAGATATTTTGTGTCTTTTCTCTTTCCAACTTGTCATATTCAAACTCCATGTAGATATGGCAGGCAAGACCGCCGTACTCCATGTTCTTTGACCTTCCCATAAGGTATGCGCCCTGAATACCCGAAAGAGAAAACCTTTCATATCTTTTTTCTTCGTCATGGATTATTTTAAGATCGTCCTTTGCACGGCTCAGATTTTCCATTAAGCTATCTTTGTTATTCTTCAAAAGCTGTACTATGTTACTGTTCATAACGCCTTGTGGTGCGGAATAACGCAGCTTCCCGTTGTCCGTCCAAAGTTTTATGCCCTTATCCTCCAAAGAAGCGATAAGATCGTCGGTTTTCATTTCTTCACTATTTTCATTCATTTCTATATCTCTCCAAATTCTATATCTTCATTGCCGTTACCGCTCTCATCTATCAGCTTTCCAAGCTGACGAATTGTAGGATTTGCATATATCTCAGATAATCCTATGTTTATACCCCTGTCGTGCAGCTTTGTATTGAGAGTAATACCTTTAAGGGAGTCGATACCCGAATTTATAAGATTTGCCCCGACACTTACATTTTCATTGCCAATCATCTCGCCGATAAGCGCTGCAAGCATCGTTTCCGTTTCCGTCTCGGGCGCTTCATATACTTCGTCCTCCGCCTGTACCATATTTACTACAGGCAGATTCTTTCTGTTCACCTTTTTATTGGCAGTATAAGGCAGGCTTTCCATAATGATTATATCATCGGGTATCATATAATCCATTACCCTGCTATTAAGCGCCGTATACATTTCGGTCATATTCGGATATGCATGGTTCGTATCTTCCCGAGGCAGGATAAATTTTTCATTACCTTCGGCGGTGAACACCCTTATAGGCGTATCTGTACCGCCTGTGCTTTGAACGTCACTTACTGCCCCTGTCCCCGGCACAGACATGGGCGTTACATATGCGAACAGCTTTTGAACGCCGTTTACCTCCTTGACCGTTGCCACTGCTTCGGACACGTTTTCGCACCGACACAGACAGCTTTCTATCTCTCCCAGTTCGATACGGTAGCCGTACAGCTTAACTTGAAAGTCCTTGCGTCCCAAAAATATCACATAGCCCTTTGGTGACAGAAGTCCAAGATCGCCTGTTCTGTATATGTGGCCCAGCTTTTCATGGTTAAAAAACTGTTTTTTGGTACGCTCCTCATCATTGAGGTAGCCATGGGCAACTCCTCTGCCGCCTATGCATATCTCTCCACGAACTCCGGGGGGACAAATGTTGTCATCATCGTCCATTATCCAGATGGTCTGATTATCAAGGGGATAGCCGTAGGGTACGGAGTTCCAGTCCTTTTCCACTTCTTCCACAGGATAATATATCGACCAAATGGCCCCTTCCGTTGCACCGCCCAAGCTGATGACCTGTGCATTCGGGAAGGTATTTTTTATCTTTTGGAGAAGGTTCAAAGGTATCCAGTCACCGCTTAGCAACACTGTACGCAGCGAATTGTATTTTTGTCCCTCATCAAGATTGTTTATTAAAAGTTCCATTATGGAGGGGACTGTGTTCCATATAGTGACGCCCTCTTTGGTCATAATATCTTTTATCAAGTGCATATCATATGCCGATGGAGCAAGTTTTAGCTGTGCCCCCGAGGAAAGTGCACCGAAAATATCGAAGACCGAAAGATCAAAACTGAAAGAGGAGATACCGATAATTTTATCATCACTGTTTATAGAGAATCTGATGTTTATATCCGTTATCGTATTGCAGACGGCATCATGGGTTATCACCACGCCCTTTGGCGTACCTGTACTTCCAGATGTGTATATAACATAAGCTATGCTTTCAGGCTCGGAGAGATCGTAGCGCTGTCCCCATTCACCGTCGGCAAGTATTTCCTTTACATTCTCATCGGTGAGTATCAATTCGCTTTCCGACTGTTCCTTTATAAATTCAAGTCTTTTTTGAGGACAATTATGTGCAACGGGGATATAGTACCCGCCTGCTTTTATGACGCCTAATGCCGCAACAACAGCATTTCTGCTCCTTGTCATTCGCATGATAATAGCCGATCTCGCCTTGTGGTTTTTGATTATGTGATCTGCGACAATATCGGAAAAACGGTCAATTTCACTGTAGGTGTAGCTTTGCTTCATGTCGGCAACCGCTGTTTTGTTGGGAAATTTTTTCACCTGATCTGCAAAAAGTCTTACAAGAGTGTTTTTTTCCTTTTCCTTGAATGTGTCGTTGTATTTAAAAGCAAAGGAATCGTATTGCTGCTGAAGCTTTTCTGTATTATCGGTGATGATACTGCAATATTCCTCTTGCATACTCTCTATTCTGCCTTCCGGGAAATACTTTCCCAAAAAATCCCAGTGGATGCAAAGCTGTCCCTCTTTAAGGGAAATCTGATTATCAAGTATCACTTGCGGCGTCTGACTTATCTGATACCGCCTTTCGCCCAGCCAGTCCCATTTACTGCCTGCAAGATCAAACAGCATACAGGTACACACAGCAGGGAACGGGAAACCGTTTCCGCCGCCGTTTAGGGACATATAATCCTTTATCAGTTCCGAGCTTGCGACGCTTCCGTGTTTTTTTCGGAGGCTTATTTTTTTCTGTGTTTCCTTTGCCGCTTCTTTAAGGCTTTTTTTCATGCTGAAATCGAAATCCACAAGCATGACCTCGGTAAAATCGCCTATGGCATTTAAAAGAGCTTTGGCATTTCCCTTTCTGTTGGACATGGTCATGTTAAGCGTTATCCTGCTCTGACCGCACCACCTTGATAGCAGCTTTGCATAGGCGGCAGTAAGATATACCGACGGGAGTATCCTTTCGCTTTTCAGTTCACGACTTTTTGCTCCCCACTTATCCGCAGGAACACTTATTTCACGGGTATCAAAGGTGCGTTCCTCATTGCCGCCTGTTCTCTCAAAATGGGGACCCGAAGGAAGTTCCTCTATTATCTCTTTCCAAAACGCCTTGTCATTGTCATAATTTTTAGCTTTTTTCTGTTCCTTTAAAGCAATATGATCTTCGAAGGCTTCTATGGATATTTCCCGTACAGGCTCGTCCTTTTCATAGTATTTATACAGTGATTCGATAAGTATTTCCGTACTTAGTCCGTCCATTATCATCATATCTGAATCAATTATCATCACATTTTTATCCCTGCCCGTAATGCATATATTAAATTCAACATAGGCCAGCTGTCAAGATCGAAAATACGGTTTGAGCAGCGCTTTCTTATCTCCAGTAGCTTTTTCTCCTGCTCTTCATAGGAAAGGCGGGAAATATCCGTTTCCTTTATTCTGTAATATTCGGGGGCTTCGTCCATGCAGCACTGCATACCGTCAGAGGTGATATAAGACCTTAATGACGGCTGTTCTTTTATTACGCTGTTAAGCGCCTTTTCCAACTTGTCTTTGTCAAGGCTTGTCATGCATTCAATGTAAAAATGAGTAGAGATCCCTCCTAAAAAAGTACCCTTGCTGCGTCCGTAAAAGTAGGAACGCTGCACATCAGACAATGGTAAATATTTATTGTTCATTATTCCTCCCAAAATTTATTTGTTTTTTACCGTATCAATTTCTTTTCTACCTGACCGCAAATGTCCCTGCTGCAAGTTTCGCACACATCATGTCCGCCGCTTAGCATGACATTTTCAAATTTTCCCAGTGTAAAATCCTTCCAGAGCAAACTGTCCTCTTCGGACATATAGGCGTCTTCCCGACCTATGAATGAAACTATATCCCCCTCCAAGGGAGCGCTTCTGTCGTAGCTGTACCCCTCTGCAAGGCTGAAATCCTTCACCGTCAGCTTTCTGTAATATTCCATGACGAATTTATTATTAAAAAAAGAATCGTCAAGGGGCATGAACTCCTTTAAGAACCTGATAAATCCATCCATGTCAAGCCGACTTATAGGCTTGCCTTCAAAGTATGTCGGGTTGACTTGTTAGGTGCGGGAATGCTTACCGAAAAAAGTGTCGACAGTATAAGACCGTATTTTTCTTTCAGATACAGCGCCGCTTCATATCCCACCAGACTGCCTGCGCAATGACCTAAAAAAGCAAATTCCTTTTCCCTTATAAGCTCAATGCACTCATCACAAAACTGCTGTGCGAGTTCTGTTATGGAATCTGGCATGGGATCTTTAGCACGTTTTTCCCTCATGGGATATTGAACGGGATATATGTCTATATCCTCATTCAGATACTCATGCCATTTGTGATAGGAGGAGGCTGTTCCTCCCGAACATGGAAAAATAAACAGGCTCACCTTTCCGTTTTCACTCACTCTTTCATTGAATATCCACTTGTTCATAGTTTTACATGATCCCCTCTCACATTTCTGATGTATTTTCTCAATGTTTTGCTTATCTGTGCTGTAACAAGGTCACAGTGTTCATTTATAAAGAAATGATTTCCCGGAAAATTCTTTATGGAAAAACCACGGGGAGAATACTTCTTCCATGATATTAGATCGGATTCGGTAAGTTCGTCCTCCAGACCGTTGAAAACAGTACAGCCGCAGCAGAATTTTTCGGTCATTTCCGAACAGTAAGTTTCGGTCATTTGGTAATCGGAACGTATTATAGGGAGAAAATACTTCACAAACAGCGGTTCTTCGATCACTTCCTCGGATATCCCTCCAAGTCTTATCAATTCACGCTTCATGCCCTCATTGTCCATTTTGTGGAATTCGGTAAGATGTGTGCTGTCGTTGTTGAGATGAGGAGCATAATTTCCGGACATAAATATATGTACAAGATTTTTCTTCATTTCAGAGTCCTCGCTTATCCTTCTGTACAGTTCATAGACTATAAAACAACCCATGCTGTGCCCGAATATCGCAAATTTATCCCCGTCGTAGTTCTTGGAGAGGGTGTTGTAAATATCATTAGCTGCTGACTGTATGGACGTATAGGGCTCATCTTTGAACCTTGCGCCTCTGCCTGCAAGTTCCGGCGCTACTATTTCAATATCACGGGGCATATAAGATCTCCATTTGGCAAAAACTGACGATGAACCTCCTGCGTAAGGAAAGCAAAATATCTTCATAATTATAATCCGCCTTTCTGCGAAAGACACCAATATGGTTATGAAAAAAGCGCTTTCGCTAAAATTGTTTATGCGATATAATGTAGTTGAGTGAAACGGTCAACTACAGAAACCGTGGAGGCGAGCGGCAGGGCTGTATAGCGGCAACCCCGCATAATTATATGGTTCGATTCTCTATTTAGGCATAAATTGAAATGGCGCAAACAAGCAGTCCTTAAACTTATCTCTTTCAAGTCGAAGTTGATATATGACATTTAAAATCTTCCGTCAGAATTGTTATGAATCCGATGTGCATAAAACACGGATTTATACCTGTATCGGTATCACTGATGCCAACAATCTTACAGAATACAAACAAGCTCGTTTTTCATCTTTCTCTTATCATATCTCATATTCTTCATCAAACTGCCAACCGCAGTATATGCCTTTTTCTTTACATTTTTTTCTGTAATCATCCATTATATTTTCCGAAAGTATATCATTTGCCCAGTATATGCCTATATCGTCGTTTCTTTCAAGTACTGCAAGTATCACAGATGCCGCCGAATACGCCGTTATATCCATAGTATTTTTTAAGTCAATACGGAGCTTGACATTTTTTATTTCGTCGTCCTTTATTCCTTTAGCGATGATATACAGCAAAGACCACTCATCATTCGGTGTCTTTGTTTCAATTTTTTCCAAGTATTTCGACAGTTCCGAGTAAAGCTGATGAAAATCCATTTCATTGCAAAGTTGATAATATTTCATAGCCATAAGGCCCACCACATTATCGCTTGTAATATTATACCAGCGGCATTCCTCTATCATATCATCGGGATATGTTTTCAGCGCTGAATACAGCTCATTGCCAAGAAACTGTTTCATCATTATTTTTTTATCAAAAAGTTCGTTATCGCAACTTTCAAAACCGTTACCGCATTTAACAGGTTTACCGTTTTTATAGTATCCGTTAATACAGCGGGGACTTGAGCCGCTCATAATTATATCAAGATAACTCATAACGGAATATATTTCCGAGCCTCCTGAGTATCCTGTCAGACTGTCTATCCTGTCAAATTGTTCTATCACCTTTTTTAGCATCACACCGGTTATTCCGGGATAATACCCTGCAGCTATATAAAACTTTCCTTTGCCGTCCACTCTTGACATAACCTCATCGTTAAACATCAGTGCATCAGTAACATCGACATACACCGCGCCTGCCCTCGCTGAAGCAAGAGCCACTTTTTCAAATAAAACGTATGCAGGGCCTGCACAATTGAGTACAACATCACATTCGCCGCAAAAATCTGAAAGTTCTTCACCGTCATTTATATCGAGATGTTTCCACCTGAAGTTTTCAGGATATTTGTAAAAATCAGGTTCACTCCGCTGACCGCCAATGATTTCGACATTTGCACTCGAAAGGTAACTGCAAATAATAGGACCTATCGTTCCGCCACAGCCAATTACTCCAATCTTTTTCATAAAATTCTCCTTGTTTTCAGGATGATATTTTTGCAATTGTTATAGTACATACAAACTCAACTCAACCTTTTTTTATCTACTTTCTTTGCTATTGCACGAACAGAAAGACATTCAAAAAAGTCATATATTTCCAATCCATCTACTTCTTCCGACAGTTTCATATATATACGCATAGCCATAAGAGAATTGCCACCCAATTCAAAAAAATCATCGTCTATACCAAAATCCTCTCTACCGAATACCTGCTTCCACACTTCCAATATTCTTTCTTCAGTTTCAGTCATTTATCATTACTCCTTTTTTATACGATGCAAATATTTGTGCAACTTATCTTACAATACATAATCTGTAGGAATACAGACTATAAGTTAAAATGTAAACCATTTAGTTTGCTATGGCTAACTAAAGCTTCAAAAAAATAAGTCCTATCTATAGACCGAAATATTCTGCTATTTACGAATAGATCATCCGCAACAACGTTAACAGTACCCTTGCGGACATTTACACAAATGATTATTTGATCGCCAAAAAACTTTTTCTCTTGCCAATGTATCACTGCTTAAAAGTTAGCTATAGCTAACTTTTAAGCAGTGATACAAAATGTTCCTGTTTAATATTATACCGTGCCTATATCAGTTTGTCAACCCTGAATTATATAGGAACCAGTAAATCGTCATATGCGCTGAATATTCCATTTCGATCGCAGCAAGTCCTGCCCAGTTTGTCTGACTTTTACACGGCGCCATGCAAAGAGTGTGGTCTATGATTAATTCGGAAGAATTTGAAAAATGTTTTATCCAGTGGGTATCCGCTGGCTGCCGATGAACAAACGGAGAAATTGTCAGTATTGATGGAAAAATTGTGAGAAGAAGCAAGGATACAGGCAAAAATCTGATCCATATGGTAAGTGCGTGGGCAAATCAGATGGTTGTAGGACAACTGTCAACAGACGAAAAATCAAATGAAATCACAGCAGTGCCGGAATTGCTTGCGGCTTTAGATATCACTGAAAAAATTATTACGGAAGATGCGATGAGCTGTCAATAAGAAATCGTGAAGACAATTGTGGAAAAGAAAGCAGATTATGCAATTATATGGGCTTAATTATCTGAGCAATTACATAATGAGACAAATTAAACGGTTTAATCAGAAAACGATAGCATTAAAAAACGTTAATCTCTAAAATAAAACGACAACTTGATATCGTTTTATTTTACCCCGAAAATGACTAACAGCCAAAGTGATTTTAACCTCACTGTGGCTGTTATCGTTTGATAATTGCCAAAAAACACCTGTTTCTCGGCTTTTTTAAATAAAAATGCACCCAACAATTGTATCATTCGTTAGGCGCAGATATGGTGCGGATAACAGGAGTTGAACCTGCACCGGGTTTCCCCGACTGGCACCTGATGGTAGTGTAACGACAGTGATTTAAGACTGATTATCAGAAAAATCAGTAGAGAATCTTCCTTTGCCTTTATTAGCTTTAGATTTCATCAAAGATAAAGAATTCTTTTTGGAAGCTAAAAAAGTTCCAAATGTATCGGCAATATCAGCATAAATAATACCATCTCCATTATCTGAAGCGCTAATCGTTTGTATACCCCGTATACATCATTTTGACTGTATGATATAGTTACTTCTGTAGCATTTGCCTCGAAACTATTCCATATAAATTCACATAATGCTTCTTTATAATTCTTGGTTATTCCAGATGTTTCTATACTTTTGTCTTTTACTGTTAATGGTAGAATCATGACTATAATTCACTCCTAATACTATATCAAAACATCTTTGATTTTAATAAGTAGATTGTTTTTATTATCTTTTTTTAATTCGCACTCCCAAATTCGAATAACCGTCCATCCTCTATTTTCAAAATATTCGGTGATTTCTTTGTCGTGTTTCATATTTCGCTCTCGCTTTTTATCCCAATATTCCTGATTGTCTTTTGGCTTAGTATTCCTGCAATCGTGTCCATGCCAAAAGCATCCGTCTACAAATATAGCTATCTTTTTATTGAGAAATACAAAATCCGGATGTCCCTTGACCTTATAATTACGACGCCATCCATGTATATTATTTTCTTTAAAGATTTGGATAAGCTTTAGTTCTGTAGATTTATTGTTTTTTGATCGGACTTTTTTCATTATTTCAGAACGTTTAGCTTTATTAAAAATATCCGACATTAAATATCACCGTATGCATTATATTGAAAGATATGTAATCCAATTTTTATCATAACCGACAGCTTCTAAAACCTGTTTTTTATCAAGCTTATCCGGTTTTTTTACTTTTATAGCCGTGTAGTCAGACGGTATTTCCTCAATGATTGTGAATTGTGAACCGTGTGGCTGCCAAGTAAAACAATGTCTATCGTCAGATTTGTTATATCCTTCTAAATTGTTTTTCTTATTCCATTTAAATTTGTATAACTCCGGATCATATCGAACCGTATCGGTTTCAAACACCATAAATTCATCAAAGGTTTTACCTTTAATCAACACAACAGTACGGACAAACTTATATATTTGTCTAACAGCCGATACCCTTTCGTTCCATATATCCAACACAAGACTTCCGATATAATTGGGATCTTGATGAAGAATATTATCCTCTTCAAAGGAGTAAGCCGGAGAATTACGACCGCTTATTAATCTAACCGTCTTCTGGCTGAGTATATTTTTAGACGATGCTATAACCGTCTTAGCGCCCCAACAGCAACTGCCAAGTATAATATCGTCTAACCCAACGTTAGAGGGCTTCCATGTTGCGTTAATGCAGTTAGCAAATATTTGTTCCCATTCATTGCCTTCTAACGAATACGAATCTTTAGTAGCCATGAGATAAACCAACTCTTTTCCAAGCGTTTCGACAAAGGATGGAGGGAATTTATTTAATTCATATGGCGGTTTAGCTTTATTTACTGTTCTTAATTTAGGTTCGTTAGGCATAAATCATCCTCCTTTATGCGACATAACACCTTAAAGCATATTATATCACAAAAAGAAGGATTTGTCTATATCTGGTGAAAAAATTTAATCGTTAAAAACAAGAGGAATAAAGTTATCGAGTACGCATGAAATTAAATCAACCGGAACCGCATTACCGGTTTGTTTTCTTATTTGAGAATCATTAACGACAATTTTAAAGGAATCCGGAAATCCCTGCAATCTAAGCAGTTCTCTTGGAGTAAATCTACGCTCTCCGTTTACGAGAAGGTAATTATAAGACGCTCCGGCTCTTAATGCGCAGGAATAAGGATATGAAGATATATTTCCGGTCTTGTTCTCATGCCAAACGCTAAGCTCATATTCTGACTTATGTACAGATTTTCTCTTTTTAATAATAGCGTCAGAGGCATAGTACTTTTGAGGAACTTCAGACTCTAATATATCCGCCAAAGTTTTCCCATCAGTAACTTTGTCTGGCCATTTCATATTAAAAGGTTTAGTTGAACCTATGATAACGACACGTTCTCGTTTCTGTGGCAGCCCACAATCTAATGCGTTTATAATATTATGGTCAACATAATAACCTAAATTTCTTAAAACGTTCAAAATTGTAGCAAACGTTTTACCGCCGTTATGACCAACTAAACGTTTTACGTTTTCAAGCACAAACGCTTTGGGTTTCTTTTCTTTCAAAATCCTTGCAATGTCGAAGAAAAGCGTACCCCTTGTATCGTCAAAACCTTTGCCAAGTCCTATTATACTAAACGGCTGACAAGGAAACCCGCCAAGTAGTAAGTCATGATCGGGAATGTCTTTTTCATTGATTTTAGTTATATCGCCGGACGGATATTCTCCAAAATTTGCGTTATAGCTTTCTCTGGCGTATTCGTCTATATCGGAACTAAAAACGCATTCGCCCTCAATGCCAAGTTTATCAAACGATCTATTACAAGCGTATCTAAATCCGCCTATCCCACAAAATAAATCAATATAAGAAATATGTTTAGCTAATTTCATACCGTTGTTTTCGACTATAAAAAGTTGATCTATTGGAACGTCAAGAACTTTAGATATTTTTATAGCGATATCTACGGATGGAATAGACTGTCCATTCTCAATAGATACGATTGAACGTCTGGAAATACCTATAGATTTAGCAAGTAAATCTTGTGTTATTGTTTTTTCTTCCCTACATACTTTAACGGTATTTATCATAAATTGCACTTGCCTTTCTAACACTAAATGTGAAGTATTCTTCACACTTAGTATTATAATTCTTTTGATTTAAAATGTCAAGTCAATATAATAATAAATAATCATATTCTCTATCAAGCGCTTAAAAGTCTTTGTGAACTTTGGGCGGTTTTAACATTAGCCATACGTTTTGCAGTCATTTTCTGTCAAATTCAAAAGCTGCTTATATCAATATGCCTATGGCAATAATCGGATTTGTCAAACATATCTCCATAGCCCAAAGCCCAGGCTCAAACTTATATTTCAAACAATTGCTTCGCCCGATAATTTCAAGTGAAATAACATTTAAATAATCAGATGGTTATACGATACTTTCCCGATCTCTTCTGCATTTCAGACCAATTACGCATACGGTAGTCATCTTCGTATATCATAGTAATTCAGTACATCTTTTTTCAGCCTATAATAATCATCAACAACAGCTTTACTATTTGTAAAAATTTCATTGCTGCAGTAATCTGAAAACGAATTTGTTTCCATAGCTTTCGTTTCTGTCTGAGACAAATCAAACCATGTATACTGATGTTTGTCCGCACAGATCATAGTATAATTGCCGAAATCAATTGACTGGGCAAAAATCAGATAAGTGTGCCCGGGCTTCATAACGTTCAAACCGCCAAAATCAAACATAAATTGCCGCCTGTTTTCCTCCGGCGTAACTTCTTTATTTAAAAATGCGCTATGATAAATTCTTTTGTTAAATTCTTCAGGCGTTTCAAAATAAAATCCGCCGGAACACAACATTTGCATAGTTTGACCGATCAATTCTTCATCGCCGTCAATAACATCGTCAATTACAATTTCCTGCTGAAAACTTTTATCATACAAATAATAACTGTCCTTTGCGGTCGCTATAATAATCTGTTTATCAAAAAAGAGATTTTTTGAATTTGAATACATACTATCAAAAAAATCAATATAATCTTCAACTGACTGATTTAAAACTGCGTCTTCTTCAGAAATAATATATGCGCCGGAATTTATTTTAACTACTTCCTCATAGTTTTTTTCTCCGATAAAACCTGCATCGCTTTGTTTGCTCGTTACTACCCGCAAATACAGCAAGCAATCAAAATCATTGCTGCCTGAATTGAAATAAACAGCCTCAAAATAATTCCTCCTCAATAAAACACTTGCCCTCACAAATAAAATATTTCTCGTCGCAAAGCTGAGAAATATCCTCTTTATTGTGGCTTGCAATTACAATTATTGCATTGCGCTGTACTGCCTTTTCGCATAAATCGTATATTAGCTTAACCGCGTTTTCGTCTAAAGCGTTGGTTGGCTCGTCCAGAAGAATAACGTCGGGATTTTCCATAAACGCTTGGGCAAGAACTAGCTTCTGGCGCATACCCAAAGAATATTTTCTCACCTTGCGTTTGTCATCAGGATCAAGTCCAACAGCTTCCATTGTAGACTTTATTTGTTTATCGTCAATTATCTTACGAATATCTGCCAGCATTTTAAGATTTTTAAATCCGCTGAATTCAGGATACAGCCCGATATTTTCAATTACAAGACTTAGTCTGGGAATTAAGTCGATATCCTTATACAATTCTTTGCCATTATATAATATTCTCCCTTCAGACTGTTTCATCAGACCTGCAATGCTTCTGATCAGCATGGTTTTTCCTGAACCATTTCTGCCGACCAAACCGTAAATTTTTCCTCCATGCAATTCAATGTTTATATTGTCGAGAATAACATTACCCTTTATTCTTTTTGTAAGTCCTTCAATTGTGATTTTGTTCATTCTTATATCTCCTTGTTACTTAATCCAATATCCATTTTTCTTACCGATATATATCCCAGTGATAAAAAAAGTATAATGCTTGTTATCTGAACAAAAAATCTTATTGTATCAAAACCGCCCCCAAAAGCGCGTATGTATGACGAGAATGGATTGACAGACATCAGTACAGCATTACTAAATCGGGTAATATATCCTGCTCCCAAAAGACAAAAAATTATTCCTATTCCTGCCGAGTACCCAATGCCGCTTCCGAATAAAATAACTAAAGTATTTATTATTATCGCCCCAACTATACCAATTTGAGCAACAGATATACATATATTAACCGCCGATAAAATATTTTGAGTTGTTATTAGATTTGACGAAAAACCGAAGCTGATACAATATTTCGTAAGTGTGAAAATTACAGAATAAATTGCAGCGCAAACTGTTAAACTCAAGCAATGACTTATGTACCATTTAATACGGCTTTTTTGTCTGGTGAAAATGTAAACGCCGCCAATCATTAAATCATGGTAAAAATAAGTTCCGTAAAAAACAGAAAACAAAACAGGTACAATGCAGCCAACGCAAAAGCCCTGTAAAAATACTTCGTCCGCATTTTTTGAGCCAAGTATAGACTGCATAATGTTACAAAAAAATTGATTGGTATTTGTTACTTCAAAAATTTCAGCGACAGAGAAAATAAGAACTATCGGAAAAGATAATAATGCAAAATATATTTTTTTCATTGGTAATACCTCAACATTTTATTCTTATCTAATCAAATTGATTTCGCTTGATCTTACAATATATAAGCGCAACGGAAACAGCCAGCATAAGCGCACAGAAAGCAAGGACAATAAAATAATTTTTGCCCATCAATGAGTTGACTGTAAAATAATTCATTATATTAAGGTTAACAAAATTATGATTATAAGACAAAACGGCTCCATTGCTTTGCTGAAGTCCAAGAAACACAATAATTTCCATAGGAAGAGCCGACAGTATAGCAAACCTTTCTATCCCAAGAGAAATTGAATATGATAGAACGCCGCATAAACCAATAAATAAACTTAATGCAACTGCGAACAAGACTGTATACATAATAGGGTGTTCAAAAAATAATTTTGCAAAAGTAATCGTATATGGATAATTTGTTTGTTCAGATAGCAGCTTAGGAGAAATTTGTGTCAACGCAGAAAAATAAGTATTCCAGCCGTCATATTTTGTACTTTGAAAAAAAATATTGTTTAAAGTTATATTAGTTAGCAGCGGTAACAAAGTTACCGTAAAGCTACCTGCAAATGAACACAACGCTTGAGAGATATAATATTTACTTATACCAAATCGTGAAAAATACAAAGGCGAAGAATGTAAACTCCGATTGGAAGTATGTATCGTTGAAAACGGAAGAACTGCAATAACCGGCATAAAAATAATTATTAAAGGCAGCAGTTCGTTTGATTGGTTAAATATGTATGCAAAGGAACTATCAATTCCAGATGTTCGGTCAATATTATGATATTTCAAAACATTATAGACAGTAGACGCAACGCTTATAAACATCATTGCAGTAAATGCCACCTTAAAGTTAAATCTGTTTATCATCAATTTAAATTGCCAATTAAACGCTTGTGTCATTTTATTCCTCCATTTACGAAATATCAATTGCTCCGAGCACATAATGGGTACTCGGAGCAATCGTTTTATTAGGCATGGTCATAATTTCCGGAAATTTTTGCTTTAGAAGTTGTGTCCGTGCATTGAGCGTCAAGAAAATAGGTTTTTGAAGCTGAATTCAGAGGTGCAAAATAAAAAGTTCCAGTCGTTCCTTTTTTCGTCTCAGAATAACCCGCAGACCAAAGCTCATAATTGATTTTACCTTTTGTAATAAAGTAATCCGTAAATTTACAAGATGTTACCTTAAGCGTCATCGTTTGAATACTTACTTTCTTATTCATTAATGTTTTTGAACCTGTACCCGAAACTACAACATCACTAAAATTTGTAGCTTGACAAACACCTGCCGCAATGATCATCGTCATAACTGCCGTAGCGAAAATGGCCGATATTTTTTTCAACTTAGTCATATTAACTATCCTTTCTAATTAAAACGTAAATTATTTGCAACCTAAAGTTGATCTATAAAGTATTTAATAGATATTTATATCATATTAACGCAACACATTGGTTTTACCTCCTGTATTTAATATAAATATAATATCATAAGTTTTAATAAAATACAATATCTTTTGGCAAACTTTGTTATTTATAATCAAATCAAGTATATTATCTTTGTACAATATAAACAAACGCAAAACTATGTAAAAATATGTTTAAAACGGTGCAACTGTTTATGCATTGAGTATATGCTGTTTTGAGATTAATGTGGTTTATTTGATGAGAAAACAACACCGTTTCCTGAAAAATATAAAAAAAATCCGGTCTGTTTCCAGACCGGATTCACTTTTGTCACACATATTATTAAGAGGAGGTATGGTACAAAAGCTTATGCGGAGTTCCATAAGATTTCCCCTAGCTGATTGAAAAAAGCAAAATAACCGTCGTGTGCAAAACACAAAAGAAAAGAGATTAAAATTTGCATAAATTCTGGAACTCCGCACAAAATAGTATTGCAGCGCTTAAGAGGTTATCGCAAAGTTTGCAACTTTGCTTCAAACACCTAATAAACGGCTTGTTTAAGCCGTTTTCTTTAATTATCCGACTAAAATCCGACTGCGCATTTTCAGCTTAAAAGCAGACTGCTTACATAGTTTTTCTTGATCTCGTCGGAGGAATGAACATAACGGTCGAGCGTAAGCTTAACGTTCGAATGTCCTAAAAGCTCGCTTAACGCTTTCGGATCAAAGCCTTTTTTAATACAGACGGAAGCGTATGTGTGCCTGAGCGCGTGAAAGGGAAAGTCTCTGATTCCGCATTCTTTCAGAACCTTTTTAAAACGGTACTGCAACATTCTCGGCTCTTTGGGAACGTTCAAGCCGGACAGCACATAGATTGACGGGCTGCTCTTGAAATCCGACATCATTTCGGTAAGAAAATCAGGCATAAAAACCGTCCTGACGGAGCTTTCGGTTTTCGGTACGTCAACTATAACCTTTGATTCGCCGTCAATAGTGATCCGCTGAACGGTTTTGTTTACAACAAAAAAGCCCTCCTGCAAGTTTACGTTTTCCCATTTCAGTCCGCACATTTCTCCGATTCTGATACCCGTATACAAACATATCAGTATGCTTAAATTAGTCAGATCGAGATTGCGTTTAATATACAAGCTTAATCTGCGTATTTCATTGTCCGACAGCGCTTTAAGCTCTGTGTTTCTAACTTTGGGCGACTGAATATCCTCGCAGATATTTTCAAGTCCGTATTCCCTGTGAGCGAATGAAGATATTGCTTTCAGCACAATTATTACGTCCTTTGCAGCTTTAGCCGAAAGACCGCCTTGTCCGTCTGTTCTGCCATTGGAAAGCAGCTCTGCAACGAATGAGTTTATCCGCTTCTTTGAAAGCAGGCAATAAATTTGATCTCCCAATAGCGGATAAATGTGATTTTTAAGCAGTCTGTAATAGTTTGCATAGGTAGAGCTTTTAACGGTCAGCTTTTTAATCTCAAGCCATTCAAGACAGATTTCCCTGACCGTCAGTCTGATATACGCCTTAGCTTCAGTCTTTTTCAAAGTATATGAAAGCTCCATTTTGTTCTTTACTTCCGCAAGAGTTTTTCCGTAAACATACTTATATTTCAATTTACCGTTTTCATTGTAACCAAGCTTAATACGTCCCTCGTATCTTCCGTCTGTTCTTTTGTAGATATTGCTGCCTCTCCTTGACATCTGTGTTCCTCCGGACTAAAATTCTGACGGTTTATAGCATAAAAATTAGGCTTAAACCGTCGTTTTATTAATACTTTGTCGAAATGTTATACCTTAAAATGTCAAAAAAGTCTTTACAGCTTCCTTTTTTTATGATATAATACAAATGTTGCAGTGCAAGTTTACTCAATCTTTGGTAAAATCCTGAACGCAAAGGTGCCAACTTTACGGGATTTTATCATTAAGAGAATATGTTAAGCAGCATTTCCCCTCTTTTTTCATAGTCGGTCGGAGAGGCTTGAACGCCGTCATATAAAATAAAATTCATGGTAATATTTTTAAAAATCAGGTTATGATTTCAATTGAAATCTGACCTGCTTTTTAATATATCATATCGGGTTTTCTTTTTCTTCCGCATTGTGTTATCAGGGTTTTAACTTTTCTGTATCCGGCATTTTATAATGAGAATCCCCTCTGAAATGTTTTAATTTCAGAGGGGATTTTTTTGTCCGCTTTTAGCATGCCTAAACCCCCGGTTCTACCGGGGGAGATAAAAAGGCTTCAGCAAGCGTAAAAAGCAACCTCCGTATGGTATATTAGTAAAGGTTTGGCGACCGCATTACTATCAAAAACCAAAAGGAGGTTATTTAGCATGAAGAATGAAATAAAGCACTTAACACTTTGAACTATTATGCCCATGCAGACTTCGACTCCGCAAAGGCGGAAATGGAACGGTTAGCTGCATAACAGCATCGGTGCTTTTACTACCGTCGTACTACTTTTCAACGGAAACCTATGCCAAAACAGACAAAGATATGACGAGTATCTCCCGAAATGACAAATGGCGAAAAAGCCCATAAATCCAAGCTTTGCCGCCATTTTCCGAGTTACATAAGGATAATCTAAAAAATTGGTTGTCGTTTTACTTAAATAAACATATAAATATATTATTTTAATTATACCTTAATATGCCAATAAATTCAAGCGTTTTTCCCTAAATGCTAAAATATCGCCCTGAACGACAAAAAGCATGGTCGCTTTCCTTATTGTTACTTCCTAATCTCCCTTCTAAACTCCTCAAACACCAACTCACCCTCCAACGCCCTCTGCCTCAGCTCCAGAGCATAGTCCGCCCACTTCTGAAATTCAGCCTGAGTAATCTTCTTTGTAAGGTATCGGGCATAATGCTGCTTGTATGCACGGACGTAGGTCTGCCAGACAGGGTCGTTTTTAACCTTGTCCGCATACTTTTTACGGTGTCCCACATCACGGCATATTTTGTCCTCCATGCCCTTAACGGGACGTGTGCAGTAGTCGGAAAATATACCCGCTTCAAGAAGAAAATACCGATTGCAGTAGCCGTTTTTTTCGGCAGATAATGCTGCTCCAGTCCCTTGAATAACTCAATATACAAGAACGCTCCGATTGTTTCGAACCTGTAAAGCTCGCACAAAACGGGGCTTGTAAATCTTGATTTGCGCGGCTGTCACAGTTATATTTCAGAGCTTAATAAAATCGGCAGCAACATAAATCAGATTGCAAGAGCTGCAAATGCAAGCGGATATGTTACCGCAGACGAGCTTCGGCAGCTTGAACATTTTCGGGAGGACGTATGCCGTATATCAAAAGCATATCTATCGGAAATAACGTTAAAGGCTGCCTGAAATACATCGCAAATCCCGAAAAAACGCAGAACGGAATCCTTGTTACGGGAATTAACTGCTCCGATAATATTGAAATTGCGGAACAGGAAATGTGTTTGACATATCAAAATTATTCCCGCAGAGATTTCTATGCAAAGCCATTGTCGGACAAATCGCCTGTAAAAGCATTTCATTTTGTGCAGTCATTCAAGGCAGACGAATCAGCGCTGAACTCGCTCATAAAATCGGTGCTGAGTGGGTGAAAAAGGCGTTCGGCGAAAACTTTCAGGCTGTAATCACCACTCATACCGATACCGGAAACGTGCATAATCACATCTGCCTTTGTCCTTACAATTTGGATGGAAAGAAGTTTAACAGCAATAAGAAATCTCTTGAACGTATTCGGAAAATATCCGATGAAATTTGCAGAAATTACGAGATTGGCGAAATGGAAAAGCTGATGAATGAGGAAAATCACATCGCTGTTGGAATAACTTATGGAGAGTGGAAACACAGAAAGCAAGGCACTTCTTGGAAAGAAATTATCCGCAGAAAAATTGATATCCTTATCCATAGTGCAAAATCTTTTGACGAACTTCTTGAAGAATTGGAACGTCAGAGCTTTGCGGTTAAGCGTGGAAAATATGTTTCCGTAAAAGCGCCTAATCAGCAGCGAGCAGTACGACTTAAAACTTTGGGTGTGCAGTATTCGGATCTAAAGGGTACATAGATCCTTGTTCTGATGACTACTACAATCATCTTGACCGAGATACGGAAACAGGAAAAATATATTATAAAACGGACTTAGGTCAATATATGTATAATCACCTAAAACTATATTTAAAACGGCACGCTATCATTTACATGATGGACAAGCTACAAGGAAAAATAGCTGAGTTAGAAGAAAACATAAAAAAAGATGAGACATTAGGAAACGATGCTTCTCAAAAGAGGACATTTCTTCTTGAATATAAAAACAATTTTTATGATTATTATTGTAAAATACAAGATCAGTAAGCGTTTCCTTTTTATACGCTATAATTATATTTATACATAAAGAGCCATGACTGATTTTCTAAAAAGCGGTCATGGCAGTATACAGGGGTATATCAGAAGTTGTCCGCTATT
>ERZ860023.181-NODE-181-length-43064-cov-3.933409_pt1 | contig 43064 bp, 25 predicted proteins | sample MGYA00509983_ERZ860023 | MGnify/ENA primary metagenome ERZ860023 (study PRJEB30046, sample SAMN00715180) | human gut metagenome | study: EMG produced TPA metagenomics assembly of the A metagenome-wide association study of gut microbiota in type 2...
AGTACCCTCGTACAGCTCCCACTCGCAAAATACAAAATTTATCTCACTTTCTCAAGGTCTATCATATATATTATTCATTTACCGGTTTGATTCTGTAAACTACCGTTGAATGTTTAGGTATAGATGCCGAAATAGTAGTTCCGGTTGTGCGCTCGTCAGTCCACAAGTCGTGCAGTTCATATCCTGACGGTACTTCTTCAATACCCAAATACTTGTCTTTAACAAGTTCATCAAGCTTGAAGCTTACGCTTTTTGTGGAAGATTTTGTGTTAAACAAGCACAGTGCAACATCACCGTTTGCAAGCGGCCTTGCAATAATATCAATTCCGCTTTCTTTTTTAATCCTTTTTGCCGGTTTGCCGAGAGCGTCTTGGTCAACTGCAATCATATGCTTGTTTGTAACTATTTTGAGCGTGTTATTTTCTTTGTCAGGCATACCGTTTGTTACAAATTGCCTAATATCATTGCCGAGCATAAGCGGAGCGGCAAGCATACACCAAAGTGAAAAATGTGCTCTGTTTTCATTATCGTCAAGATTTCCGTTGCCAACTTCCAGCATATCAGGGTCATTCCAGTGGCCTGCACCCGCATATTTGTAAAGCTTTAATGTGCGGTTATATATCCAAACAATGCTGCTCCATTTAGGCATAATATCAGGTGTTGTGCGCCACATTGAACCTGCCTTTGCGCCCCAAATGTATGGGCGTGCAGTACCCCATTCGCATATTGAAAATGTTATAGGCTTTTCCGGTGTTCTTGTAACTTTTGCCCACATTTGCGTAGCTTCTTTAAGTGCGTCACCCATACGCTTATATTGAACAAAAGATGAATCAATATTAGTTACAATAGGGTTTTTGATTGTCATATGGTTTGTGCCGCTTGCAAGTTCAACCATAATTTGCTGCCTTCCCAAAGGGCTGAAACCTTTTGTTTCAGGGAAGAAAAGTTCATGCATTTTGCCGTTAATATCAATTTGCATATACTGCTTTTTCTTTGCTCTTGATTTATGGAAAACAAAGGTTAATACATATTCACCCTTTGTATCAACATCAAAATCAAAGCTTGCCGAGCCTGAACCGTGGCTAATAAATCCGATAGCCTTTTTGCTTGGCACATCGGGCATTTTAATAATCTTTGCTCTGCCGGTAAACTGTGCGTCCTCCGGCCTTAAATCAAGCTCAAATGCACTTTTTTGCTTTGTAATTTCTATATGTTCAATCGCCGGGCAGTCACCGCTTATTCTGTCATGGTGGCAAAAATCATATTTGAAAAATTCACATCCCCAAGATGCAAGCGTTTTGGCATCAAGCCTTTCATTGCCGAGTGATGCAGGCAAATCCTCACAGGTGAGTGTACCGTTTGATGAATAAAGCCCTACCTTTAAGCCGAGCGAGTTAATATCTTTAATAAGATTAGGTATACCGCGGCTGAAAGTGCCGAGGTCACCCTGCAATTTACCGTCGCTGTCACGAAGAGAGCTTTGCCAGCAATCATCAAGGTTAATAAATTCATATCCTGCGTTTGCAAGGCCGCTGTCTTTCATGGCGTGGGCTGTCTGCATAATTATATCTTGATCAATATTATTTCTGAATGTATTCCAGCTTGACCATCCCATCGGCGGCGTTTTTGCAACCTCGTTTGAATAATCCTCCTCTTCGCTGATGTCAATGGTGAGCGAAGTCGGAATAAATACTTTCTTTAAAGCACATATCGGACATTTACCGTTAGCTTTCATATTCAAAAACCAAGAAATGAATAAAACAAGTAATACCAACAAAACAGCAATTAAAATTATAGCAATGTACTTCATTCTAAACCTATCTCCTTAAACATCTCAAGCTCCTTTTGAGCTAAAATATACGTCTTTTCATCATCAAGCGAATTTACTGCATTTAGCATAAATTCTTTTTTGTGTTTAAAATTATAAATAATTCGATACACCCAAGCGTACAAAATAAGCCAAGGCCTACCGTTAATAAATTTTATATAATCAATATCCTTAAGTTTTTTATACGGCGGAAAGAGCAGGCGAAGCTTTGTTATAAAAGATGAAGCTTTTCTACCTTTTTCAAGCTCTTTTCTTGCGATGGCAATACCGTTATTTTCATTATCATTGCCAAATGCACCGCAGTTGCAAAGATATTCTTCAACTTCTTTTGTATCAATATTGTAATTGGCACCGTACCCAAAAAAATTGTTGCAAACATTAAGCATTGTTTTGCCGAATGTTTCAAGGCCTACGGGTTTTAAATATTCAAAAACCCGTACTAAATCAATGTTTGAATTTTTAAGCATAATTGCAAGGTCAACAATAAGCTTAATTCCCGCACCGTAAAATTTGAAATGGTGTGCTGTATGTGCAATTAGATATGCAAAGTGAAAATTATTATCAAATGTTCCCTCAAATCCGTCAAATACAGCATAATCAAATGCATTGCAAAAAGGCTCTTCATCATAATGGTTTATAAGCTTTGTGTGAATTTCAAACAAAACATTGTTTTTAACATAGTTATATACCGGCCCATTTTGCTTAATGCAGTCAAAACCATTTGATGTGAGAAGTTTTTTCACTTTGTTTCGGTCACATTCTTTAATAAGTATGTCTATATCGCCCATAACGCGACTTTCGGGCACAGGGTAGCTCTGTTTAAGCACTGCGCCTTTAAACACGATATACGGCACCCTGGAAGCTTTGAGAAGTGTTTTCACTTCTTTGAGCATATTCGATTGAAGGTTTGCAAGGTATATCAAATCAAAAAAGCTGTTTTCAACCGCATTTTTAAATTTTGGCGATATATCATTTTTGTTTTCAGCATTGGTAACTGCACAGTTAACAATTCCCAAAAGGTTATGAACCTTTGCATATCTGTAAATTTTTTTGTAATCAACGCTTGTATCGAAAATAAAGGCGTTATTGTTAATATAATTTTTGCAAAGGTTGATAAGTGCTTTATATTCCTTATCCATATCAGTTAAATACTGCATTACCTACTACAAGGCTTAATAATGTAATAATAAGGCCTGCAATGAACACACCGAGTGAAATTACAACAAAACTCTTTTTCTTATCAAGATGGAGGAGGGAAGCAAGAAGTGCGCCGGTCCATCCGCCTGTACCCGGAAGCGGAATTGCCACAAAAATAAGAAGCCCCCAAATACCGTATTTATCAATTTTATCTCTCTTTTTTAATGTTTTATCTTCAAGCCAATAAACGAATTTATTTATGCCCGGAACTTTTTTTAATAAGTCAAAAATCCAATTTATTAAAAGAAGTATAAAAGGAATAGGCAATATATTACCTAAAAAGCTGATAATAAAGCCAACAAATGGGTTCATCTGCAACAGCACGATTGCTGTGAACATACCGAGTCTGCATTCTAATATAGGGCAGAGTGAAATTATAAATACAACAAGCCAATCAGGTATTCCGTGAGAGGTTAAAAATTCCTGCAAATTTCTACAAAGTTCTTGAACCATAAATTATTTCTCCTTTAGATTTGTGGTTTTATTATTTGTTTTTTTTTAGATTTTCTTTATATTTTTGTTTTTGCTTTTTCTTATAATTTTCATATCTTATTTGTTGCTTGCTTTTCTGTGGCGGGGTAAATTGCTTTTGCCTTTCCATTTGCGCTATTCTTTCCTGCCTGAGTTTCTCTTTTATTTCCATTTCTTTTTGAACATCTTGCGGCAGAGGAATATCTTTTGTAACAATAAGATTGTTTTTAAGTAAGAAATCAACTGCTTCACGCAATATTTTTTTATCATTTTCAAATGATAAAAAGCCCATTGCCTGGTCATAAGCAAGCCACATAAAGTCATCAATTTCTTCTTCCTGAACTATGGTTCGCATATCATCGGTAGTTGCAACAAAGATTGAAACTTTTTTATCAACATTATTTCTGAGCTTGTATTTTGATATTCCTTCATATCCAAGTTGAATACGGATATGAAGCCCTGTTTCTTCAAGCACTTCTCTTTTTGCTGCATCATATTTTGTTTCGCCCATTTCAAGATGGCCTTTAGGAAATCCCCAATTTGACGAGCGTTTGTTTTTAATAAGAAGATAACGAAGCTTTCCTTTAATTGACCTATATACAACTGCGCCGGCACTTGATTCATAGTAGCAAATGAGGTTGTGTTGCGGAAAATCGTTTTCAACATCAATAACCTGTAAAATGTCTTGATTTATATAGCGTGAACTGCGTGACGCCATAATCCACATAGTTTTTAAATTTTTGTTCTCAGAGTCTTTAGGAATGAGCGCTGCAATAATTCTACCGTCAAAATTGCATACTGTGTGAGTTACTCCCATTACAAAAGCATATTGGTTTTTATGTCCGTTAATTTCAACTACATTTAAGGGATAAACATAACCGCTTTCGTCAACAGAATTTATAGGTTTAACAACTCTTCCTTTGGCTGCCTTGCCGAGAAGCATAACATCACCACCAAGTAAAAGATATAATTCATTTGCTATTATATCTTATTTTTAATGGTAATACAAGATTTTTTATTTATAAATATAAAAAGACAAAGGGCAACTCTATGACAATTACAACGAGGCGCGCTTTAGCCACTTTATCGACAGTCAAAAAGGGCAACTCCCAAAGGAGTTGCCCCTGATTTTTATTTCGGCTAAAACTTTATGTTTATGCCATTGTCTGAAGAAGGTCTACAAGAGAAGCAATAACTGTATCAGTATCACCCTGAAGAACAGGAAGAACCTGATTAACAACTCCGGATACAGTTTCGTTACCGCCTACAAGACCTGTGATAAGATCACTTATGTTCTTGAAGTTATCGCCTGTGTTAACAGTTTCGATTAAGTAGCCGAGTACTGCAATGAGTGTTTCTGATGAATCACCTTCAATATAAATTCTTGCACCGTATGTAGCAGCCTGTGAAGTGTCTGTAATTACTTTACCGTGGCTTGCAAGCTTCAACCAATCTACATCATTAAGCTTAATTCCGAGTGGTGTGCCCTTAATCTTAATAAGACCAAGGATATTATTTACAAGAGGAATAATAGCGTCACCGCCAAGGAGTGGCTTAAGTGTTGCATTAAGGTCATAGATGTCAAGAGAGAAGTTTGTAACACCAATCTTACCGAGAATTGCATTAAGGTCAACTTTAAGTGCCTTAAGAAGTGCAGGTAAGAGAGTATTAAGATCAACTATTGGTTTGATAGCATCAACAAGAGCTGAAATCGGAGTGAGGAGGTTGTCAAGAATCTGGCAAAGTCCGTCATTACCAATGAAGAGTGCAAGGTTTGGAAGCATTGCAAACAATGTTTCAAGAGGAGCATTAAGTATATCCTCAACCTTATCCCAAAGAGGATTGATAATATCAAGAAGAATATTATCGTAAGCTTCGTTTATATCTTCTCTGTATTGATACTGAGTTTTGATGTTATACATTGAGAATGCTTCCATAAGAGGAACAATTGATGATGTATAACCGTTTGAACCAGGAATTCTTACTATGTCAAAGATTCCGAGTGATGCATCATTAAGAAGTACATCGAGTACACCGTAGATAGGACGGAGAACTGCAACAAGTGCGTGGAAGAATGTATCTGCATCCTTAACACCCCACTTAAGTGATGCTGTGTTAACCTTTGACCATGAACCTGCCTTTGCGATTACGCTTGCATTTGCAGCATAAGTTTGACCGTAAGATTCATCTGTAAGAAGTTTAGCAACATTGCTTGTTGAGAAGTCAATGTTAGTTTGTGCAAGGAGAGAAACGAGTGAACCGTCGCCAACCTTAACACCTTCAATTGCACCGTAAAGTCCGGTAAGAAGTGAGTTAATAATGTCATCCTTGAAGATAAGACCGCCGATTAACTTGGTAAGACCGCCGTCAACCAAACCGCCTACAAGTCCGTCAAGCATTGGAGGAAGATTCTTAAGGAAGTCAACATCAACACTTTCAGGATAAGAGAAGTCATAAGAACCTGTCTTATAAGCTGTGTAATCCCAGAATGCATTAGTAGGTTCGCCTGTTAAGAAGTAGAATACTGCACGAACAATATCATCCTTATCAGCAAGGCCGATTGTAGTGAATACACTTGAGATGATAGATTTGAGCATATCATTACTCTTAATAGCTTTAATTGAAGTAATAAGTGATTTGATAGATTTTGAGTTCTTAATAAGAGTATCTGCAACATAACGGAGAACTGCAACAAGAACTTCGCCCTTATCAGCAATTACTTCCTTATTTGTAAACTTACCTTCGGCATTCTTAACCATTGATTTAGATGTAACAACCTTACCGTGTGATGCGATTGTTGACCACTTAAATTCAGGAAGTTTAATACCGGTCTTCTTAAGTAATGAGTTAAGAAGAGGAACTACAATATCTTGAATGTTGCAAGACTTAAGGTTTGCAAGTTTGATGTTAAGCTTAACACCTTTAACCTTGAGTGCGTTTGTAACAACTTTGCCAAGGTCTTTGCCGAGTACCATTGTAAGAATCTTATCAACATCCACACCTGCTGATTTAGCAGTTTTAAGAATGTTTGTAACAGGAGCAATGAGATTATCGAGTAACTGGCCTATGCCGTTGTTATCAATAAAGTATGCAAGGTTTGGAAGAACAGATGTGAGTGTATCAAACGGCTTATCAAGAAGTGTATCTACAAAGCTCATAAGAGGATTGAGAACATCAAGAATTACATTATCTTTAGCCTTCTTGCAATCTTTCTGATACTGCTTAAATGTTTTAATCTTGCTGTTGCTTACTTGAAGAACATCAAGAAGAGGAACAATTGCGCCTTCATAACCGTTAATACCGTTAACGCCTACATTAAGAGCGTTAAGATCAAGCTTAATTGTTGAAAGCTTGGAGTCAGGGTTCATATCATCCTTAAGGGTAAGAGTGAGAACGCCTTTCTTAAGCATATAAGTAAGTGCAACTTTGCTTGTTACTTTACCGTTGCTGTCTTTAATATCAAATGAAGTTGAAGCCTTCTTGATATTGATATTACTGAGGTCAATCTTTCCTTCATTGAGGAATACAGCAAGAACGCTGTTTACAGGACGGAGGATTGCTGCAAGAGCATTGATAAAGCCCTGTTCTGCTTTTGCTGAGCCATCTTTGAAGCCCCAGTTAATTGTTCTAACTTTCTTCCAGCTCTTTGCCTTCTTAAGTGTGTTGGCTGCTGAAGTGTAAGTTTTGCCATAGCTCTTATCTACAAGGAGATTAGCAACACCCTTTGGTGATACTGCAATGCCTACCATATTGAGATATGGTGAAATCTTCTTGGTATCAAGCGCACCGTAAAGTGCCTTTGCAAGAGATGTGAGGTTAGCGTTTGTAAATGCCAATCCGCTGACGATGCTCTTAAGATTTGATGCGTTAACTACACCGAAGTTGGCGAGAAGAGCCATAACTGCATCAACTGCTGTGTCAAGCTGTGAAACAGCGTTATTTGCATCATAAGCTGTAATTCCGTCAGGATACTTAAAGTTTAATGATGTACCCTTGTAATTCTTATAAGTCCAGTAAACTTCTGTTGGTGACTGAGTGAAGTCAAGAAGCTTGCCGATAACTTTAAGAAGTCCCATAGCGTCAAGCTTACCTGTTTCGATGTACTTGATAAGCTTTTGAATTCCCTTGCTAATCTTGTTGTTGCCCATAATCAACTGAATGATTGTGGTAAGATTATTGTTTGTCTTTACGAATTCAATTACATAATCAAGAACATAAAGAAGTGTTTGAGCAGGAGAAGCTGTTTTGCCGAGTGCATTCCAGTTAATGTTATTAAGCTTAATGCCTGTTTTAGCAAGAAGTGTATTTATAATAGGTATAATATTATTACCTGAAAGAAGGTATCCCTTTACTTCAATACCGATTTCCTGCTTATCATTAACTGTTACCAATTTACCGAATGTTTTAGTAGCAATGTTTTCAAGGAATGAAGCAAGAGTAGGTGATGTTGCACCAAGAGTACCATTGCTTATTCTGAGGATTTTTGCAAGTCCGTTAACTTCATTTGAAATAGGTTTAACGGCGTTTGCAATTGTTGAAGCAAGTGTAGGAGCTGTTGTGTCATCTAATATAACACCGATAGCCGATACAAGGTTCAACAATGTAGTTACAGGTTTTTCAAAGAATTTGTCAAGTAATGCAACGATTGGGTTAACAATTCCTACAAATACTTCATCACGGTATGGATTGCTCTTGTCAGCGAACTTTTCAGGAGTATCAACTGTGATGCCTGTTTTTACTGCGATTGTATTAAGAACCGGATAAAGTGCATTTTCGTAAATGCCTGTGTCAATAAGAAGTACGCCGATAATAGATGTGAGAAGTCTGAGTGATGTTGAAAGACCATTCATAAACTCATCTCTGTTGCCGGCTGAAACACCCCAGTTAATGCTTACATTGAGTGTTCCGTTGTCATTAACAGCATCGCTCCAGCTTGCAAGCTTCTTAAGTTTACCGCTGGCATTCTTAATATCTGTGTCTTTAATTCTTACAGCTAATGAGTCAGGAGAAATAAGTCCGTTAACTGCTTCGCTGATAAGATTGTATTTAGCTGAAACATTGTTTGCACCTGTGTATGAATAAGCGTACTTATCAGTAAGGTTTGCAACAAGTGATTCAATGAGTGCATAAGTTCTTACTACTACTGTGGTAAGTCCTTCATTTGTGTAGATATCCTTAGGGTTAACATTACCGTTAGAATCAGCTGAGCGTGAATCTTCACCGTTAAGGTAATATAAATAGGTATTAAGTAAATCTATTACTGCATTTGCTGAGTTAGCACCGATGTAATTTGAAAGTAATGAAATTACGCCGACAATAATATTATTTGTTTTGTTGATTGAATAGCCATTGATTCTTGAATCAGCAAGGAGAGATGACAATGCTTTATCAAGCTTTTCAATTGTGCTGTCAACACTCTTAACATCTTTGCTCTTATACGCTGAAATGTCAACTGATGAGTTAGGAGTTTGAACTGCCTGTGTAGGAGCAGTTGTTGTATTATTATTTGTATTTTTATTTGTATTGTCAGTCTTCTTAAATGATTTAACAAGACTTTGAATTACATCTACAAGCTTGCTTACATTAGTAATAAGGAAGTAAGCATTGTCTTTATCAAGTCCGACAAATCCGCTTGCCTGCTTTTCAAATGTAAAGCTGTATTTGCTTTCACGGGTGATTTGGAAAATGCTGTTAAACAAGTCTGTAAGTGCGCTTGTTTCGCCAAATCCGCCGATTGACTGAAGAACACCTGTAATGATAGGAAGGTTCTTTGCAAATGCGCTGTTGTCTGAATCAATAACATTGTTTGCAAGACCGAGGATTGCATCAAGCCAATCTTCTACAAAGATACCAACGAAAGTATCGAAAATCTTTGTTGAATCAGGATTTTGAGCATATGACTTGAATTCAGTTACCTTTGTGTTAGAAACAGCGGTATAGGTTTTACCCGATACTGTAATTTCTTCAGTTTTAAATTTACCGTCGTAGCAGTATTTCCATGCATTTTTGCTGACACCGTACTTATCTGCTCCAAGGTCTTCCATAATATCGAAGAGCTGTGGAATAGCAACCATTAAGTTGTTAAGTCCGCTGTTAGCAATATTTCCGTTGTTATCTTTACCCTTAACTTGATTTCTGAGTGATGGGGTTTTTACATAAGTGTCAACTGCTGTTGTAAATAATCCTGCAAGTTCGTTAATTACTTCTGCAAGTCCGGTTGCAAGCTGAGCGTTTGTATCTGAAAGAACGCCTTTATCATCTGTAAATGCTTTCTTAAGAACCTTATCAAGTCCGCTGAGCTTAGCGTCCCTAAGTGCTTTATCGGCAATGTAAATTCCTGTGATGTAAGGAACTTTTGCTTCATATTTACTGTAAACAGTAAATTTAGCATTTGTCGGAGCTTTTGCAAGAGCTACTGAAATATCATTGCTTGTTACACCGTTATATGTATAGTATGTAACATCTTCGGTATATTCAACTGTCTTTGCAGTACCGTTTTCATCCACTTCTGTTTTTGTCTTCTTTTCTGTTACAACTTTAGAAGTGATTTCGTTGCCTTTACTATCAACAATCTTTTCATATTTAGTAACATATGCCGGTTTGCTGATAACAGTATTTGTTGTAATATTCTTTTGCGAAATTTTATCAAGTCCGCCTGATAAATCGGTATATTTGGTGATTTTGAAATTCTTTTCAGAACCGTTATTCCAATATGTACCGCCCATCTTGTCATAAGAACCGTCATTCTTGAGCCAATGCATAAGCAATGGAAGCATTTCATTAAGGTCCCAAGCAAGTGTGTCAATACCGATGTATGAGCCGTAATCAGCGGTTAAGTCATAGAGAAGACCGTCATGTGTGAAGTTATAAAGCATATTGTTTTGCTTGGTTTCACCTGATTTAGCACTGAAGAATATCGGTTCAAGTACTTCATTTACAAGAACAACAACAAGCGGAAGAAGATTGAATATTGTTTCAACCGGAGATTCAATAAGGTTAGCCCAAATATTGTAAGTTGCTTTGACAAGGTCAATTTTTGTTGAAGCAAGTTCGTCAAGAGCACCGTCGATAATATTTCCTATTGTTGAACTCGGATCGAGATATGTGGAAATAATAGAGTTAAGAACTATATTTGTAAGCTGTGTACCACCGTTGCCGTAAAGAGTTGCAAGTGCATTGTTGATAACAGGCTGCTTTTGAGCGTCTGTAAGAGTTACACCTGTTGTATCAAGATGTTCTTTAACATAGTCATTGATAAACTTGCTAATATCCAAAGAACATTTGATTGAATTGGTATCATAAGTTAAGTCGTCAGACGCAGTGCTTATTTTTGAGCAAAAATAAGATGTAAGAGTTGACATATACGAACATTTAACCCATTCATTTAAATCTGCTTTCGAATAAGTGTTGCCGGTATGCTTGTAAGCATAAATACCGGTGTTAGGATCTGAATTTTCTGTATCTAAAAGAGTAGCATTTTGAATATAATCACTTGTTTTATTGCTTCTGTTGCTAATCCAGTTACCTGCAAACAAGTTGATAACCTTGTTACGCTGTTGTGCATCAGAATTGTTATTCTTTCTGCTGTACATCTTCAAGAATGTAGCAAAATATTCAATTGTGGCTGTATCTCTGAGATTCTTAGGAAGAATGAAAGTTTTAGAACCGTCTGTATCATTAAACTTCATACTACCGTCAGCAAAATATCCGTTTATTGTTTCAGGGAAATTGTTATCTTGAGTAGCAACCAAGTTCAAAATTGAATACATCTGCTCAAGTTCATCATCTGTAAGGAAGAATTCATCTCCGTCTTGCCAGTAGAAGTTGAAGCCCGCAGGCATATCCTTATCAACTGCTTGATTTATATCTTCAAGTTTAAGTCCTTTAAAGTCAACCAATGCTCCTTTTAAAATATATTGAGCATAAGGAGCGTTTTGTCGTCCGCCGCCATTTACATCATCAACAAGTGAAGCGTATGATAATATGATATAAAGGCTTGTGATATAATCCTTTACAGAAGATATTGATGATGCATCTGTGGATGCACTATCTCTGCTGAGCATTTCGCTTACTGCAGCGTCAAGATTGTCGTATCCGACAGCTTTAGCAAAGAATGGCTCAATCTGTGATAATAATTCGTCAACAGTTTTAAAAGTTTTAATACCGGTTGATTCAATGGTGTATGGGTCTCCGGTAGGAGATGTAACTTTTGGGTTCCATTGGTCATTAAAGAAATCTGAATCAGCAGAGAGTTTGAAATCTGCACCGCCGTCAACAGCAAGTCTAATGTAAGGCATGGTTCTTGCTAAGTTACCGCCAAACATATTTGTGAAAGTATCTGATTGAGGTGAGTATGCATAGTAAATACAATCAGCAACATCAGAGGCATTAAGATCAATACCAAAAACTTTATAGTAATTGTTTAAGTAACTGCATACTTCATTTACGGTTTTCTGCTGATCTTCTGTGAGTGTGTAGGTTGCGGATTTAAGCTGTGAAAGGCTTGCCATCATAGATGTTTCACCTATTTTTACAGGTCCGCCGTCACCGTTAAAATCCAACATATCTGTGATTGAAGAAAGTTCAACAGGTTTGATTTTACCATCTGCAACTTGATCGTCATATTGCTGTGCAATTGCAGGCAAAACATTATCAACAGCATCGGAAATATCAAAGTTAGTAGAAGTATTTGAATCTACTAATGTTGTTAAATACCACAAACCTTTGGTGTTGTATTTAATGTTAACATAGTGCTTGTGCTGACCTGTTGAGTCAACAGTGATTTTTTTGATTGCTTTACCCTTAAGGTTGCGATCGCCTGCACCATAAAGAATATCTTCAAGTGCTTTCTTTGTTTCGTTGTTTGCAGAAATGTTGCTTACACCGTCATAAATGAGCTTATGGCACATACCTGCAAGCTGGAAGAAATTGATGTCGTCGCTGAAATTGTTGAGGTAGTCATAATTGCTTACATTTGATGATGATTCACCAATAATGTCTGTGACAAATTCCGATTGGCTTGTAGATACAGCCATTTTGCCGACAGCATTGATAAGCGTAGGCTGAAGTGCCTGCAACATCTCAGGAAGAGTCGTATTCTCCTTAATTGATTCTTTCTGGTCTTTAGTCAACTTGTCTGAAGTTGTACCAAGACTGATTGCCCCTTTGTTATAGACTACTTTTGATATTGCGTCTATACCCATGAGAAGGGACGGAAGCTCATCTGCCAAACCGTTGACGGTTTTATATGCGGATGAAGCATTAACGCTGGAAGTGTTCCACAATGGGTTGTCATTACTGTTTTTTGCAAATGCAGTAAATCCAACTGAACAAGTGGTCACGACCATTACCACAGCTAAGAAAAAGCTGAGTATTTTTTTGCTCGTTCTCATATAAATTTTCTCTCCTTTACAATATGATTTACGAACTTTGTCGTATGGTAACGCATTTTGGATTATGCGCCGAGCAGTATTTGTTTATTACACAGTTTCTACACAAAAACTGCTTTTTAGGCGCAGGATATCCACACGCGTATTAACAAATACAATATATTTATATCAAATAAAATCTAATAAGTCAATAATTTTATAACATATTTTGAATTTATTGTGAATTTCAACATATTTTGCGTTTTGAATTTGACAACGGAGTGCTTGTAAATGGACTTAATCGGAAAATATGTCTAACAAGCGTCGATTTTATTAAGAGCAACTGAAAAACGAATAAAACAGAGAAAAAGTGCATTAACAATTTTGTAAAATGTAAAGCCTGAAACCTTTACAAATGTAAAAATTGTGTAAAGTATTGTCGCTTTACTCGCCGTGAAAAGCTTATTTTTCTCCTTTAAATTATTAACAAATTGTAAAATTTTCGTAAACTAATTGTGCAGAGTGACAAAAAAACGAAGTCGTTTTTGGCTAAAGTTACAAAAATGAGGATTGTAGGTTTAATTTATTGACTTTCGGGTGGCCGTATGTAATAATTATAATGTGTTTAAAGCACATATTGCGCCAATTTAATGCTGTGGCTTGTAATGAGCCTTCATTCTAATTCAGATTGCCTGATGGTCAGAGATTGCGACGGGCATTACGCACAATATGTTAACACTTCACTTTAAATTTTTTAAAATTTTACGGAGGTAAAAAATGAAAACGAAAGCAAAAAAGTTTTCCCATAAGCTGCTTGCGTTGTTTATGGCTGTTCTTATGGCTGCTTCTTGCTTAACATGTGCATTTTCAGCTCACGCTGCACCTGTTAGTTCAGAAAAGCAGTACACAGATGACGCGTTAGAATATAACGACCTTGCTTGGAATATTCTTTCTGACGAACAAGCCGCAACAGCATTGCTTGACTATGCGGACCTTATGCTTCCTACAGTTGCTCCAACAGTTTACAACCTTCTTGCAAATCTCCCATCCGATATTACAAAGTATATGACATGGGATGGCGTTAATAAGCATCTTAATATCAACGCGCTCGGTATTATTAAATATACCTTAACAGTTAAGCTTGACAGCGTTGATGATGTAATGCTTACACTTGAAAGTGTTGCAGGTCTTCTTTCTAAGTATGGTAGTTATGTTGGTGATGCAGGTAACATTCAGCTTAAATCATTAGCTTCAAGTGATGCCAGCAAGAATTTCTGGCATGTTACAAGAGAAAACTATTCATCAACTGAGATTGTTAAGAGAGCTCTTGCTCTTCTTCAAATCAACTCAGCTGACTATGCCGGTAAGGATGTAATCGGTCAGGTATTAAGAGGTGATTTCAACCTCGGTGTTCTTAAGAGTGCGGTTAATATCTACAAGCTTCTTGCAGGTCCATTAGGCTTCAGCGATGAAAGTTATGCTAAAAACCTTGTTTATAACATTGTTCAGCAGCTTATTTTCAACTATACTAAATGGTATACACAGGATGAAATCAATGATTTCAAGAGTGGTAAAACCCAATGGGTATATGATGACCAGCTTTTCGATAAGCTCTCTACCGAGCTTCTTCAGAAGATAAGCGTTCTCGTTACATATAACCAAGAATATAATGAAAAGAACGAAGATGGCTCACTCAAGCCTATTCAGAACACATCAGCTACTCGTTATCTTGAAATCAAGGCTGAAATGAATAAGTCAGGCTCGGATTATGCAACAGCCGCTGCTAAACTCGGTTATGACCCTAACCTTGTATATTCAAGCGAATTTAAAGATGATGACGGCAATCCGCTTAATGTTCTTCTTTTTGCTTATGGACATCCGGATAAAAACGGTTATGCAACAGAGCAAACAACAAAGATTACATTTAAGCCAACCGATTCTCTTTTCAAATTCGGTTATAAAGCACTTGATCTTGCTTGGGATACAGTTCTCAAGGGTTCAATCAAGCTTCTCCATGTAAACACCCAGGGTGACAGAAATCTTGATAATGCATACTATTATTATTTCGACCAAAAGGGTCAATGGAATTCAAGCGATATTGCTTCTAACTATACACAGGAAAAGATTAACCAATGGGCTGAAGCTAATTACGAAGCTTATGGCGATAAATCAGCAGATGACTTTATTGCAAAAGCTAAGGAACAGCTTTCATTTGACCGTGCAGCTGCTGAAACATCAAAAGGCAAGTGGTCAGATATTGATGAAACAAAGCTCTTTGCTAAGTTAAGATACAGTCCTCTTGCTGACTACGGTTTCAATATGCAAACAGGTCCTATCAACCTTTACTTTGCACAAACCGGAACAAAGAATATTGACGATTTCTTTAATAATGAATATTCAAATTACGGTTCAATGGTAGCAGGCTTTAACGATGCACTTGTTGCAGCAGTTAATGATTTGTTCCCACAAAGAGATAACATTATCGGCAATCGTCCGGAAATGGCAAAATCTCAAACTACAAAGGCAGACGGTGTTGAATCAATCAATGATGCAACAATCAGGAAAATCACTTCAACACTCGTTGGCAATGCACTTAAGATGGTTCAGTACACAGCAGATGCTACTGACGCTAACATTCTCAAGGCATTCTATGATGCTAACGGTACTAATGCTGTTCTTTCAGAAGCAAATCTTGAATCAGCAATGGTTCCTATGCTTGTTGCTTGTATTGGCCAGGTTAACCTTGGTGCAGGCAAACTTCAAGATATTATCCACCCAGCAGAATGGGATGGTTGTAAGGATGCAGAAGCAGTTGCTTATGTATGCCTTAAAGAATACTTATCATACGTACTTCCTAATAAGGATTATTCATCACTTGTAAATGTAGCCAATGACGGTACAATCACCGCAACACTTGAAGGTACAATTCTTCCTATGGCTCGTGACGCAGTTGCATATGTACTTGAAGGATATGTTCCTGTATCATACCAAGGCAAAACTTGGAAGACAGAAAACGAAGATGTTAATTCAAGTGCTACAATTTTTGACCTCTTGAATTCAGTAGTTCTTTACTACGGTGGAGATTACTCAATGAAGAAGTCAACTAACTCAGGTGAAAGAGCAATGGGTGTTGCAGCTCTTCTCGGTATTTGCGATGAAAACGGTAACAGTGCTCTTACAAATGACCTTTGGGAAAATATTGATAAAATTGCTAACAAGTTCTTCCCTGTTCTTGGTACACTCCAAGGCAAGGAATACGGTAAGTTCGATTCACATGACCTTATCTGGAACGATGTAGTTCTTTCAATTCTTAATATTGCAGATAAGAAAGACAGCGGTTTCTGTGGCGTATCTAATTTCGTTTACAAACTTATCACAATCGTATCTGCTGAACCGATTCAGTCAAAAGGTTTTGTAAATACTGTTTATGATTTGCTTGCTGACCTTATCAACGGTCTCCTCGGTAAGCGTTATTCTTCACAGCCGCAGAATTTCACAACCATAGTTCCTAAGTCAAACGGTGACAACAAGCCATTTGATGATTTACTTCAGGTTGGCACTCTTGCAGGTACCGGCGGTACTGACATCGGTGCAATCCAAAAGGCTATTTGCAACTTTGTTGAATTCACCGGTTATGGTGCAGACAGCACCAAGGGTAATGCTAACAAGTATGGCGATTCAGTAATGAGAGGTATTTTCTTTGCTCTTTCAGCAGTTAACTCTTTCGTTCCTGAAGCCATCACTCCAATCGGAACTCAGCAGCTTAAGACTGCTTCAGCAAACTTTGCTACACCTTCTATGAAGACAACAGCAGGCGGCGATTGCAGCGATACAGTTTCATTTACAAATAACTGCACAGGTCTTAACCGTGCATATATCTCTAATGGACAGCTTGTTCAACTTTCTCGTTACTATTACAAGCTTAAGTCAGCTACTTATATTGGCAGTGACAACGCACAAAAAGATATTACATCTCAACTCAAATCAGGTCTTATTGCTCCTAACGAAACAATAGTAACACCTAAACTTCCTATTACTTTCGACTCAGCAGCAGGAGAATCAAATGTAGTTGAAGTTCAGTTTGTATACGACATCGTACTTAAAGATGGCACAGTTGTTGCAGCTGATAATAATGTTTCAGCTTATAAGTATATGACAACCGCAACAGGTTGGAAAGAAGCTATGTATAATAGTAACAAGCAGTTCCTGCATGATACAAATAAACCTGATGAAACAGTTGGTGTTGAGGGTGCTTATGTAAAATCAACATCTAAATTTAGTAGTGATAATACTCTTGTTGCTAACTATCCTGAATACATGGTACTTGATTCATCAAACCTTGCTGATATTTCTACATATTCAGTTAGATATAGAAGTAACAGAAATAAGATTGCACAAGGTAAAAAAGCAGTTGACGGTATCTACTTCTATGATGAAAATTCAAATTATCAGTCAAACACACTTGATGCAAATAATGTTGTAACAAAGTATGATAAAAATGCTGCTTATACAACAGTAAACATCACCAGTGCAAACGCTATCCCTGCTTGGGATAAGACAAACGGTAACCTTCTTAAGTATAATATGTATGACTACCGTGTTGAAACTGCTCCTGGTTCAGGTGAATTCGGTGAATGGAACCGTAACGAGGTAACAGAAGCAACACCAGGTAACAAAGATAAAATTACTTATTATAAGGGTTACACAAGCGATGAAATCGAAGCAGTTAAAGCTCAAACTAACCCGGACGGCATCGCAGCTGAAAATGTTAAGGCTATTCAGACAAGAACTCATGTAGTTTACACTCTTTCTGAAGCTATTGCTAAGAATATTATCGCAGGTTACCATGTTGGTGACGGTGATATTTACGAATCAGTTTATTTGCAGAACAATGGTGGTCAGATTAACTACGATAACCTCTTCAACATTGTTTCAATGGGTAACACCAAAGTTCCTGGTTTCTACATTGAAAGTGAGAAGAAGGAGATTCCAAATCAATCTGCTCTTGAAGTTCAACCGTTCCGTTATGATGGTGAAACCAACATTCAAGGCGGCGAATATCCGGTTGATATGTGTATCTACAATGGTTCTAAGTCAGCTTATGCTCACTTTACTATCCTTGTAGGTGATACCAGCCAGCTCAGCGGTATGAATACTGCTTATGATAATTTGGCATCACTTGTATCACAGTATAAGCCTTCTGACTTTACTAACTCAGCTGTTTTCGAGCAAGCTAAGCAGGCTCTTCTTAATGTACTTTCTATTAAGTCATCTGCTATGACAATTGCTTTTGCACAGAGCATTAACAATAAGACTCATCTCACAGCAACAACTAAAGAAGTTACATCAAAGTTTGGCGATTTAGCTTATGTTCCTTATACAAAATCTGCTCCAACAGTAACATCTAAAGGAAAAGAATATACAATTCCAAAGGATGTTTTGGCTAACGCTTATGTTGGTGGCGAAGCTCTTGCTGACGGTTCAGGTAAAGTAGGCGGTGTTGAAGGCGTTTACTACTTCGATGCTGCAGGTACAATGCCAATCTATTCACCATTAGCTCTTTCTGATGATAATGGAAGCGTTCGTACAACAGACCAAGCCGGAATCAAAGTAATTAAGAATGCAGATGGTAAATACTATCTTGCTAACTCAGTTGTTTATGAAACAACTTGGGACAATGCTATTACCGCAAAAGGTAATCCTTGCCAGATGCCTACTGAAACTCAGGCAACTGACTCACAGGGTAATCTTCTTTACAACCAGGTTCAGTATGTATACCGTGATGCCGATGGCAAGAAGGTTAACTCAAATGAAGATTGGTCATGTAAGTTCCCTGTAACAGATTATACTATCGTTCCTAACGAAGTTAAGTCTGACGGTTCAATCGTTGATAACCGTGGTGCTGTTGCAAAGGCTGTTGATAGAATCAACTATGTAACAAGCATTATGAATGACACACTTAAGCCGGCTGCAGATAATGCATTCAAAAACATTTCTGTTGCAAGAACCGGTCTTAATGACACAAACTTTAACATCTTAACATTCTCTAAGATGACTGACATTGCCAGAAACATTGAAAGGAACTTTACTGTTGATCTTGAATATCATTATGATAAAGTTGTTTTAGGTAAAGATGGCAAACCGGTAATTGATGAAGCTACCGGAGAGGCTAAAACTGAAGATGCAGTTAAGAAGGAATTAGGCGTTTCTCCTGCAAGTGCAGCATCAACTGTACAAAACTGCATTGACAACGGAAAGTCTTACACTTATGTAACTCATTCATCACTTTCATCAGCAGCAGTAGCTGAATATACCAGACTTTTCAATATCTTTGCAAGCGCAGCTGTTGAGCGTGGTTACCAGGGTGCACAGCTTGAAAAAGAAATTAAGTGTGCATCAGGCAACATCTATTCAACTCTTACAGCTACTAAGGCTGTTTATGCTGAAGACGGTAAGACTGTAACAACTGAAGCTTCAGTTGCAAAGAAAACAGGCGCAAATGCTCCTCGCTTTGGTAAGTGGGATGCTGAAGGTAAGCTTGTAAACGATGGTTCTTACTCTGCAGAATCATGGACCAGATATGTCAGAGCTCTTGCAGCAGCAGTTGCTCTTGCACAGTATGGTCACGGCGATTATGCTCATAAGGATCCAGCTAACTTTGTTCTTTCTGATAAGAAGGGCTACGATGCTTCACTTACAAATATCTACACTGTTGATACAGAACTTCAGGCTGCAGAGATTGCTCTTGCTCCTGCTGAAGTTACAAACAGCACTGTAACAGTTAATGCTGTTGAAGGTGCTACTGTAACAATCAATGGCGTTGATTACTCAGCTCCTGTTTCAGTAGAAACCGGCTCAACAATCACAATTGATGTTAAGGCAGCTGAAGGTTACCAAGTTGTTAATGAACTTACAATCAACGGTGAAAAGGTAACAGTTAATGCATTCCCTTACGAATATAAGGTTGATGGCGATGTTACAATTGCTCCTTCAGTTGAAAGGGCAGCAGCTGATACAATCACTGTAAGCGGTAAGATTCTTATTGCATCAAGTACTGATGGTACTGAATCAACAAAGGGTATTGGCGGCATTGATGTAGTTGCTAATGGCGAAGTAGTTGCTACTTCGGCAAGTGACGGTTCATTTACTGCTACTGTTCCTGTTGGTACAACTAAGCTTACCATTCAGAGAAAGAATGTAACTATCAACAGAACTGTAACACTCACCGGTACAAAAGATATTTCAAATGCAGAAATTCCTGTATGTATCTGTGATTACAACGGTGATAAAACAGTTGACTCTCTTGATACACTTACATTCCTCACTGCATTGAATGGTGAATACGATTTATATTGCGATTTCAATGGCGATAATTCAGTTGATGCTCTTGATACGCTTACTTTTGTAATATTCTACGGTAATGCAGTTGAGTATGCACCACTTGCTCTCGACTGATTAAATTAAATCATATCAGGGGTAGCAATACCCCTGATATGTAACCGTTTATTATAATGGTTACTTTATTTATAAATTTGATATAATCGGGTAATCCCCGTTTATATACCGGCCCTGTTTTAAGGGTTGGGAGGTTAAAGGCGATTGCGTTTAGTCACTGTTTATCCCTGATTTTACAATATCATTTCTTCAAAGCTTGCTTTTGCGCTTTTGCGTTTTTATAACCGAGGTTTGATTTGGTATTGTATGCGCTCTCGTCTCTCCCTAAATTTTATTTACTTGGCAAGGAGGTAACACCTATGCAAAATGCATTTGTTAAAAAGAGAATAGGTGCTGTAATTGGTACACTTACTTTCTTGGTGCTTATTGCACTTTTCGTGTGCCTTCCTAATACTTCATACGGTGCAACTGTTGGCAGTGAAAAGCCAAATATTTATTGCACTTATACAGACTCTGACGGAAAACAATATGACGGTGATAAATTGCCTGCCGGTACTTACAATGTAAACTTCTATTTAGAAGGTGTTTCCGAGTTATCGGTTGTGCAGGTAACTGCAAAGTACAGCGCAGATGCTACTGTTGACACAGCGGCAAAGTCACTTCTTTCTGATAATATCGCCGGCATTTCGTCAATGGGAACTATTACACAAAATTCAAATTTGGTGTTCGGCTTTGTTTCTGATTCTGACTCTTGTTCAGCAATCAATAGTGATGCCACATTGCTTGCAACTTTTTCAGTTGCTTTTGCTAATAAATGTGACGCGTCTAATGTAATTTCAGTTTCAACCAGCCCGAATGAGACTTTTGTTTTAACAGATTATAATGATGGGCTTAAGGATGAGTATGCACTCGTTAACCAAGCCGATGATTATGACGGTTCTTTATATCTTATGACCTGTGATGTTTCACCGAAAGGTCCGGGTTGTGATATAACAGGTAAGATTGCTATTGCTACATCGCTTGATGGCTCACAGTACAATAAAGGTATTGGCAATATAAATCTTACAGTCAAAGCTGCCGATGGCTCAGCCGTTGCCACAGCAGTTACAGATTCAAACGGCGATTATACACTTGCCGATATTCCGGTGGGTGAATACACAATGTTAATTAGTGGTGAAACCACTATTGACAGAAAGGTTACATTAGTAGTTTCCGAATCAAAGACTGTTGACACTGTCGCAGTATGCATTTGCGATTATAATCATGATAGTGATGTCGATTCACTTGATACACTTGATTTTTTAACTGCATTTAATAATTATAATGTAAAATGCGACTTTAATGGAGATGGCATTGTTGATGCCATAGATACATTGACTTATTTGACATTTTTTGGTAATAAGATTCAATATTCAAATGTAACCTTGCAATAAATAGGGGGAAAGAAAATGAATAAAACTTTCAAAAAGGCAATTGCTGTCATTTTGTCAGTTCTTATGGTTGTTTTATCAGTTCCTTTCACAGCACTTGCAGCACCTGGCGATTATGAGCCAAACGCTAAAATGTATTTCGGTACATTCGTTGAAAATAATGCAAGCGGCTATACTGATTATTCAACCTGTGGCACAGGCTCAGAAAAGTTCGACTCTGCAGCTTCACTTTACGGTGCACCTGTAGATTATACTTATAAAGTTGTTGATGGTAAAAAGACATCAGGTACTCTTTCTATCAACAAGGATAAGGCAAACACATTCAATGCTGCTATTGAAAGTCCTTATGAAGTGCTTTCAAAAGATATTCAGCTCGGTGTTGGTGATTATTTCACAATGACATTGAATGTTGAAAATCTTACCACACTCTCATCATTATTAGCACAAATTCAGTTCAGTGATTCTATTGAGCCTGCCGGTATTTATTCTTATAAATCAGGCAGAAAGACAGTATATAAGCTCGGTACTGAATCTGAAAGAGCAGCTGCTAAGGGTACTTGGGAAGATGGTAAAGGTGGTACAAACTTCTTACCATTATATTCAATGTGTAAAAATGGTATTGATAAGGATGTTGTAAATAACGATCTTTGTCAAAAATCTGCAATTATTGCAAACAATGAAGACGGTAAGATGAATGTAATTAACTATGCATTTGCTTGCCCAAATGTTGATATTACCGGTATATCAAATCCTGACGGACTTTTCGTTAATCCTGAAACAGGTGATGCATCAGGTTATACTTACACAAATTCAGCTCCTGTTGCTACATTTGTATTTAAGATTGTAACTGATGACCCAATCGAATTTAGTCTTTACAATCCATCAAATATTAAGAGCTTGGCTTGTGTTGTAAACAGTAGTGATGGTACACTTCTTAGCCGTCTTACAACATACGCTAAGAATGTATATAATGAAGATACCAATACTAACGATGGTGATACAGAACATCCTGGTTCAAAAAAGTTCACTTTCATGGGCTTCAATGAATTTAAGGAAGCTCCTAAGCCATCAACTCACACAATCACATTTACACCTTATGGTGGTGAACCTACCACTCAAACTGTAAATGATGGCGAAATGCCAACAATTCCTGCTAACACAGCAACAACAGCTCCGACACCGGTTGATTCAAATCATCACTCAGTAACAAGTTACAAGTGGACACCTGAAGTTGTAGCTGCAACAGCTGACGCTGCTTATACTGAAGAAGCAGTAGTAGCAAAATCTGAATGTCCATTCGAAGTAACTGACCATAAGGACGCTACTTATAAAGAAGCAGGTTATGATGTTTACACATGTCCTGATTGTGGCAATACTTATACAAAACCAATTGATAAGCTTGTATGTGACCACGCTGATACAAAGGTTGTAAACGCTACTAAACCTACAATCAACAAAGCTGGTTACACAGGTGATACAGTATGTAATGTTTGCGGCGAAACAATCGCAACAGGTACTGTAATTGCTCAGCTTAACGGTGAAGCTTACAGAGCTGCACTCAAGGCTGCAAAGGATGCTGATGCTTCTAAGTATACAGCAGATTCTTATGTTAAGGTAACAGAAGCACTTGCTGCTTATGATGAAGCAACAGTTGGTGCTTACACATCACAGGATGATGTAGACGCTGCAACAGCTGCACTTAAAGCTGCAGTTGAAGGTCTTGTAGCTAATCCTACAACTGAAACTTATACTTATAACTTCATTGACGGTACATCTAAAGAAAGAACTGTTAATAAGGGCGAAACACCTGAAAACTTTGCTAACACTCCTGCTAAGATTACCGATAATAAGAACGGCACTCATACAACAACAACTTATACATGGTCACAGGATGGTTTTGTATTTACTGAAGTTGGTAACGACACAGTAGATAAGTGTACTCTTAATTACGAAACCGTTACTCAGCCTACAATTAAGGTAGAAGGTTCTAAGACAGCTACTTGCCCGGTTTGTGGTCACGTATCAACACTTCCGATTGATAAGCTTAACGGTACAGAATACTATAATGCACTTGAAGCTGCACAGAATGTAAAAGCTGATGATTTCACAGCAGCTTCTTATGCAAAGGTAACAGCAGCTCTTAAGGATTATGCTCAGGCTACAGTTGAAGCTTACACAACACAGGAAGATGTAGACGCTGCAACAGCTGCTCTTAAAGATGCAGTTACTAAGCTTGATGCAGGTGTAGTTGTAACAGTTGCTTCAACAACACTTGGTTCAATAACACTTAACGGTGCTGATGCTACAAAGGGCGCTAACGCAAGACTTGCAGTTGGTGACGATGTAACTCTTACTGCTAAGGCAAATACTGAAACAGGCGAATTCGTAGGCTGGAAAGTTGGCACAAAGATTGTTTCAACTGATGAAACATATAAAACAGTTGCAACAGCTAACATCACTTACGAAGCTGTATTTGCTGAAAAGGTTGATGAAACATTCACAGTAGTATTTGTTGACCCATATGGTAATGTTATTTCAACTCAGCCTGTAACAAGCGGTGCTGATATTAAGGTTCCTACAGCTCCAACACTTATTGGTTACACATTCACAGGTTGGTCAATGAATGAAGAAGAAATCAGCAAACTCACAGACGGTGCTACAATCTATGCTCAGTATAAGAAGGACGATGTTGCTAAGTACACAGTAACTGCTCCTGAAGGTGCTACTCTCACAGTAGACGGTGTAGAAACAGCAAGCCCTGCAACAGTTGCTTATGACGCTAAGGTTAGCGTTCATAAGGACGGCGTTGCAGCATGGCAGGTTGACGGTGTAACAGTTGCTTATGGCGATACTTACACATTCTTCTGCGGTTCAGATATGAATCTTGTAGCTGTTGATAATGTAGTTGAGCAGAAAACAACAGTTGTAATTACAGGCGTAAATGAAATTGCTGGTTCTGTTCAGGTTTCATTTGCTGCATCTCGTAATGTTGCTCCTGGCGAAACAGTAGTTAAGCAGGGCTTCATTTATGGTAAGAATTTAGCTGATTCTGAACTCACACTTGATAATGTTGGCAATAAGGGTGCAGACGCTAATGCAGGTACTGTAAAGATTGCTTATACTAAGAATTCAGCAGCAGATATTTCTCTTAGATATGGTCTTTCTAAGAAAGACGGTAAGGTTTCAGCTGCAGCATTTGTTATCACAAAGACTGCTGATGGCACTTTGAAGAAAGCAATTTCTGAAGTTAAATCTTACACTTATCACTAACAAATTATAATTTATTGATGCTATTGCCTCTGCCTAATCGGCAGGGGTAAGGCACCGGTAAATTTGGGAGGAAAACCAATGAAAGAGCTTTACACAAAGCCAATGTCACAGATTGATGAATTCAAAACATATGATGTTGTAACTACATCAACAACAGGTAGAGAAGATGTAGAGGGCGGTTTAGACTAATACAGCCTTTTCAATCTGACATTGAAATAAAGCTATGGGAGACGGTAGAAATACCGTCTCCTTTTGCTTTTTATAAACTAATAAAATAAAGGTGTAAGCAGCATAAGATTTTGGTTGACATAAAACAAAGCCATCGGTTAAAAACCGATGGCTTTTATACTGTTGATAAACTGAATTAAAAGTAATACAAAATCCGACGCACTGCTGTACGACAGATTTTGAGAGGCGGAGCAGTGGAATGAGCGAAAAATAACTTAAAGTTATTTTGAACGATATCAAACTTGCGACGACACCAAATCCTTTGCTCTCGTTGTTCGCAGAATTTGGAGTATCTTGTCACAGTTTCGAGCAGAAAGTATTCTATAAAATAGAAAAGACATCCATATGGATGTCTTTTTTATTTGGTGGGAACAACAGGGCTCGAACCTGTGACCCTCTGCTTGTAAGGCAGATGCTCTCCCAGCTGAGCTATGCTCCCGTCAGCGATATTGATTATATAACAAGTAGGGCAGAATGTCAAGAGTTAATTTTAGAAAAAAGTTCTTTTATTCTGTCAATTTCATTATTTAAGTATAAATAGCCGAATAACGCTTCTACTCCGGTGGCGCAGTGGTACTCACCGTCAGTTGCACTTTTTGGGGAATGGCCCACTTTAGCATTGCGCCCGCGCTTGAAAATCGCAAGTTCATCTTCGGTTAAATCATCCTTGATTTTTTCAAAAGCAACGGTTTGTGCTTTTGCCGAAACATACTTTACACTTTCCTTGTGCAAATCATTTACGGGGCGATTGGCATCAAGCACAAGTGTTTCACGCACAAGTATTTCATAAATGCAATCGCCTATAAATGCCAAATTAAGCGGGCTTAATTGCTTTGCATTAACATCTTTGTCTACAAATCTCATATTTATTAAGGCACATATTCAAACTCTATGTCATAGAGTGAAACAATGTCACCCTCCTCAATTCCTTTTTCTCGAAGCGCATTGAAAATTCCGCTCTTTTCTAATACTCGTTGCATATATTGCAGTGCTTCGTAATCTTCAATATCAATCCCTTTGAGAACTTTTGGAAACCAACTTGCTTCCACAAGAAAGTAATGTTCATCAACTTGAGTGATTTTAAAGCCTTTATCATCTTTAACCAATGCTTCAAACGGAATTTCTTCAACTTCATATTCTTTAATAGGAGGCAAGGTCTGCAACTTGTTCCAAACCGCATTCATAAGTTCCTTTGTACCTTCCATGATCGGCGCACAGATAGAATAATAGTCATATCCCTTATCTTCAACATATTTTTTAAATCTTTCGATTTGTTCAGGCTCAGCCATATCAATTTTATTTCCGGCAACTATTTGCGGTTGCTTTGCAAGTTCGGGGTTGAACTTTACAAGTTCCTCATTGATTTTTTCAAAATCTTCAATAGGGTCTCTGCCTTCGCTGCCGCTTACATCAACAATGTGTACAAGAAGCCTGCAACGCTCAACATGTCGCAAAAATTCATGCCCGAGTCCGATACCTTCGCTTGCACCTTCAATAAGCCCCGGAATATCCGCTATAACAAATGAGTTGCCCTCACCCATTGATACAACACCCAAGTTTGGCACAAGGGTTGTAAAGTGATAATCGCCGATTTTAGGCTTTGCTTGGCTTACTACTGATATAAGGCTTGATTTGCCTACTGACGGATAACCTAAAAGTCCCACATCGGCAAGAAGCTTAAGCTCAAGCGAAACTTCCCATTCTTCACCCGGTACACCCGGCTTTGCAAATCGCGGTACTTGGCGGGTCGGAGTTGCAAAATGAATGTTTCCCCAGCCGCCCTTTCCGCCTTTAGCAGCTACAAATCTGTCAGTCTTACTCATATCAGCCATAACTGCGCCTGAATTTGCTTCGCGAATGATAGTACCCCTCGGCACTTTGATTTCAAGGTCGGGCGCTTTTTTACCGTATTGGCGTGAGCCGCGTCCGTTTTCACCGTTTTTGGCTACATATTTTCTTTTATATCTGAAATCGGCAAGGGTTGCAAGGTTGTCATCAACTACAAATACAACATCTCCGCCTTTTCCTCCGTCACCGCCGTCAGGTCCGCCGGCAGCCACATATTTTTCCCTGTGAAATGCTACTGCGCCTGCACCGCCGTCACCGGCTTTTATCTTAATTTTAGCAATATCTACAAACATATATAACATCCTTTGTTTTTACTAATATGAATTTTAACAAATTTTAATTGAAATTGCAACCAAAAGGCATAAATATAATTCATCTGTGGCCCAATTATAAATAGTTCGTTAAATAAATAACAATAACACTTGCATAAATACACTTGTTTTTGTATAAAGTGTAAAAAATACAATTTTATCTTGATTTATGAGGACAAACAGTATAAAATAAATAGTGCATAAAAGCAATAAAACTTTAAATTATATTCGGAGGTAAATTCCAATGGTAAAAGTTGCTATTAATGGTTTCGGCCGTATCGGTCGTCTTGCTTTCCGCCAGATGTTTGGTGCAGAAGGCTACGAAGTAGTTGCTATCAACGATCTTACAAGTGCAAAGATGCTTGCTCATCTTCTTAAGTATGACTCATCACAGGGTAACTATGTTGCTCAGGGTCACACTGTTGATTTCCACGAAGGTGAAGGCGAAGATAACTACATTGTAGTTGACGGTAAGAAAATTGTTATTTACAAAATGCCTAACGCTGCTGACCTTCCTTGGGGCGAACTTGGTGTTGATGTTGTTCTTGAATGTACAGGTTTCTATACATCAAAAGAAAAGGCTTCTGCTCATATTCAGGCAGGCGCTCGTAAGGTTGTTATTTCAGCTCCGGCAGGTAACGATCTTCCAACAATCGTTTACAATGTAAACCATGACACACTTACAGCTGAAGATACAGTTATTTCTGCTGCATCTTGCACAACTAACTGCCTTGCTCCTATGGCTAAGGCTCTTAACGATTTCGCTCCTATCCAGAGTGGTATCATGTGCACAATCCACGCTTACACAGGCGATCAGATGATTCTTGACGGTCCTCAGAGAAAGGGTGACCTTCGCCGTGCTCGTGCAGGTGCTGTTAACATCGTTCCTAACTCAACAGGTGCTGCAAAGGCTATCGGTCTTGTAATTCCTGAACTTAACGGTAAGCTTATCGGTTCTGCTCAGAGAGTTCCTACTCCAACAGGTTCAACAACAATCCTTACAGCAGTTATTAAGACTGACAAGGAAGTTACAGTTGATGCTATCAATGCAGCTATGAAGGCTGAAGCAACAGAATCATTCGGTTACAATGAAGACCTTATCGTTTCTTCAGATATCGTTGGTATGAGATATGGTTCACTCTTTGATTCAACTCAGACAATGGTTCTTAAAGTAGCTGATGACACATATGAAGTTCAGGTTGTTTCTTGGTATGATAACGAAAACTCATACACATCACAGATGGTTAGAACAATCAAGTACTTCTCAGAACTTGGCTAATCTTAAAAGCTATTTATTAAAGAGCTTTCCTTATGGGAAGCTCTTTTTCTTTTGCCATATAAATTGACAATGTTTATAATAAGTATTATAATATCTTTATCTCGTTATAAATATAGTACAATTTGAATTTAGGAGTATTTATGAAGAAAAGAATTTTAATGAGAGCGAGTGTTTCGCCATTCGCTGTTCACAAACCTATTGATGTTATCTGCAAAAAAGTAATCGGTAACAATACAGGCAATCTTCTTTTTGCATACAGTATGACAAGAACACTTTATACCGAAGATGTTGAAATTGACTTCCTTGCTGATAAGGAAGTGGCACACGGTAAAGTTCAGGCTGAATATATAAACGAAAATTACGATTATCTTGTTCTTCCTATGGCAAACTCGTTTAGAAAGCAGTTTATGCAGTGTATGGGAATGTGGACAAGTATTATTGAAAAATTAACTATTCCGGTGGTTGTAACAGGTATCGGCATTCAAATGCCTTATGAGCCTGATGTTACAGAGGAGCATATATACGATGAATGTGCAAAGAAGTTTATTACCGCGGTGCTTAACCACTCTGCAAGCGTAGGCGTAAGGGGTGCAATAACCGAAAGTTATTTAAAGCATTTAGGCTTTGGCAGTAATGAAATTGATGTAACGGGTTGCCCTTCATTTGCTATGTTTGGCCCGGGTTTAACCGTTAGGGATAAAAAGCCGCTTACTAATGAAAGTGCGGTTTGCGTTACAGGTTCTGTGGCAAATCCGGTAAACTTTAAAGAGTTTATGATTAAAAACAGGGAGTTGCTTCCTAATTATTATTTTATGCCGCAATTTGTGGATGATTTGAGATTGATGTATCTCGGTATACCGCTTCCTATAACTAATGATTCGCAAGTGCTTTACCCTCATTTAATAAATGACGAAGTTTTTGTTAACGATAGGGCGAGATTCTTTATCAATTTTCCAAGTATTCTTGAATTCAATAAAAATATTGATTTTAACTATGGCACACGAATTCATGGTGCAGTAGGAAGTATCCTTTCCGGTGTACCGAGCTTCGTATTTCCAACCGACGCAAGAATCAGGGAGCTTGCGGAATATCACAATGTTCCTAATATGCCGGCAAGCGAAGTTGATGAAAATACAGATATTTTTGATATATATGAAAAAACAGATTTTTCACAGGTGAATGACGGTCACGAACAACGCTTTTGGCATTTTGTTGATTTCCTTAATGCTAACGGTTTGCCGCATATTTATCAAGATAAAAACAGAACAGTCGTTCCTTTTGATGAAAAGATTAAAAATATTGAGTTTGAAGGTCCTGTTCATTCTCTTACAATCTGCCCTCCAAATGAAATGATAGAGCGAATCGCATTTGGTAATGAGCTTCTTATGAAAGAGCAGAAAAAGGCAGTTGATACTCTTAATGAAGATAAAAAGGAATTAAAAGCTGAAATCAAAGGCTTAAAATCAGAACAGAGAAAACTGAATAAAAGGCTTAATTGGTACGATAATTCATCAGCAGCAAGAATTGCGGCATCAAGAGTTAAGCACAAAATTGTTAAATAAAAGAAGTTGGCACGCTACTTTGTGCCAACTTCTTTCTTTATGTAGTTACAGTAAATTTTAATAATATCAATATCTGTTTTATCATATACCATTCGTGCACCGACGGTATCTTCTATTTCATTAAATATCAAATGCCCATTGTCAAACAGAAAATCAATTCCTATATAATCACTTTTTATTAGTGACAGCACTTTTTTTACAAGTGCGGTTTCATCGTGATTTAATTCATACGGCGTGGCTTTTCCGCCAAGGCAAAAATTAGAACGAAAATCGGTATCGCTTTCACGCAATATGGCTGTAATGATTTTTCCGCCTATTGCCCAAACACGCAAATCTTTGCCGAGTGTGGCACAAGGCTTTTGGTAAACAAAACCGGGTTCAAATTTTTCTTTTTTATTTATCATTGTTACATTTTGCCCGCCGTGTCCGTCAACCGGCTTTTTTACAGCAGGAATTTCACTGTAATTTATCGGCAAAATTTCAATACCGTTTTTATACATAAATTCATAGCAAAGCTGCTTGTTGTTAGCAAGCATAGATAGGCTTGATGGGTTAAAAACACGAATTCCTTTTTGCTCAAATTTTTGTGCAATTATGTAATTGTTTGTTCTGTTTATCACAAAATCGGCTTTTCCGTCATAATTTTCATCTGTAAGCTTTATATCAAGATTTTCTTTGAATTTGTTAATTGCAAATATATTTCGCTTTGCTTCTTTTTCACTGTAAATCAGTATTCCGCTCATAAGATTTTACCTTTAATTGTTTCAAAAATATATGGTGCAATGTCAATTTTTGTTGAATTCATAATGTTTATTATATGCGCGTTTGAATTTACTTCGCACACGCTTCCGTCATCTAATATGTCAACTCCGCCAAAGGTTAAGCCGAGCGTGTTGCACGCTTTAATTGCAGTTTCAATTTCAGCTTTGCTTGGTGTGCAAGGTGTCATTGTGCCGCCGTTTGTAACATTTGAACGAAAATCATTTTTGTTTTCACGCCTTGCCGCACATATGTATTCTCCGCCGATAATTTCAATTCTTTTATCCGTTCCTTTGCTTTCTTTGATGAATTTTTGTAAAATAAAAGGCTTATCACTTATGTGGGAATATATATCATTTTCACTGTTGCATAAAAATACCTGCGCGCCGAAAGAACCGAAAGATTCTTTAAAAACAAGCGGTAAGCCAAGTATATCAATAGCTTTTTTTACAAATTCGCTCATATCCGATTTAAAGTAACATTTAGGCGATATTAGAGTTTTAGGTTGCGGCACGATTTTATCAAGCTCAATGTAAGTAAGGCCCTTATCATCGCATTTTTCAATTGCACTTGCACTGTTGAAAACCGGAATATTGCTTTTTTCAAGCCTTTTTGCAAGGTTAATATCCTTATCCCAAAAAAGCACAAAATCTGCATTTGCATTTTGTGTGGCAAGTTCCAAATTGGTTTTAATATCAAGATTTATGCTGCACTTTTTTGCCGCAGAAACAAGATGATTGTGCAAAGTGCTGTATTTTTCACCTTTTAAAAAGTGATTTACTAATAAAATTCCGTTCATTTTGTATCACCGTGATTTATTGTATCATTCTCTATTGCATTTTTCAATGTAATGGTATAAAATATTATATCTAAATTATAAATTACTGAAAGGTGATGTAAAGATGACAGAGTATAAGCTTAAATACGGTTGTAACCCAAATCAAAATCCTGCAAGAATTCATATGGACGGAAAAGAACTTCCTTTTGAAATTTTGAACGGTGCAGCAGGATATATCAATCTTCTTGATGCTTTTAATTCTTGGCAACTTGTAAGAGAACTTAAGGAAGCAACAGGATTGCCGAGTGCGGCTTCGTTCAAGCATGTTTCACCTGCCGGTGCAGCAGTTGCTCAGCCGCTTAGTGAAGTTGACCGCAAAGTGTGTATGGTGCCTGATGATTTAGAGTTATCTCCGATTGCGCAGGCTTATGTTCGTGCAAGGGGATGTGACAGAGTTTCTTCTTTCGGTGATTTTGTTGCATTAAGTGATGAATGTGACGCAAGTGTTGCAAAATTCCTTGTAAAAGAAGTGAGCGACGGTATTATTGCTCCGTCATATTCTGATGAAGCACTTAAAATTCTCAAGGCAAAGAGAAGAGGAAATTATCTTATTATTAAGATGAACCCTGATTATCAGCCTGAAGAAATGGAAACAAAGCAGGTTTTCGGCATTAAGTTTGAGCAAAAGAGAAATGATTCAAAGCTCACTATGGCACTCTTTGACGATATGCCTACAAAGATTAAGGATATACCGGAAATTGCAAAAATTGACCTTCTTATATCACTTATCACTCTTAAATATACTCAGTCAAATTCAGTTTGCTTTGCATCGGGCGGGCAAACTATCGGTGTAGGCGCAGGCCAGCAAAGCCGTATTCACTGCACACGCCTTGCAGGCAATAAGGCTGATAATCTTTGGCTTCGCCATAATGAAAAGGTGCTTAATCTTCCGTTTATTGAAGGTCTTCGCAAATGTGAAGCTGATAATGCTATTGACCTTTATATTTCAGATGAATATGAAGATTTGCTTAAAGACGGAGTATGGCAAAGATACTTTACATCTTGCCCTGAACCTTTTACTGCTGATGAAAAGAAGGCTTGGCATGAAAAGATGACTGATGTTGCTCTCGGTTCTGACGCTTTCTTCCCGTTTGAGGATAATATTGAGCGTGCTGTCCGCTCCGGTGTTAAGTATATCGCTCAACCGGGCGGCTCTGTTCGTGACGGTGCTGTAATTGAATGTTGCGATAATTTCGGTATTGCAATGGCAATGACGGGAATTCGTCTTTTCCACCACTAATATAAATTCATATGCAGGGGGCGGCCGTTGGTCGCCCGTTTTGATAGGTAATATTTTAGGTGGCATTTATGAACATTTTAACTTGTCCTGTTTGCGGTGAAAAATTAAATATTGACGGTAAGGCTTTTAAATGTGCTAACAGCCACAGCTTTGATATTGCAAAGCAAGGGTATGTAAATCTTTTGCTTACAAATAAAAGCGGTGATAAAAAGGGCGACAGCAGGGAGTCGGCACATTCAAGAAGGGAATTTTTGCAAAAAGGTTATTATTCGTTTTTGCGTGATTATGTTACTTCAAAGCTTGGCGGTACAGTGCTTGATATTTGCTGCGGTGAGGGGTATTATGATGAATATCAGGGCGAACTTTATGGCTTTGATATAAGTCGTGAAATGGTGCGCCTTGCAGCTTCGGCAAGAAAGGAACATAATTATTTTGTTGCAAATCTTGCAAATATCCCTATTGAAGATAATTCGATTGATACAGCAATGCATCTTTTTGCCCCGTTTAATGAAAAAGAATTTTATCGTGTTTTGAAAAAAGGCGGGCGGCTTTTAAGTGTTATTCCGGGTGAAGATCATTTGATTGAACTTAAAAATATTCTTTATTCAACACCTTATAAGAATGATGAAAAAGCGCCGCAAACCGAACTTTTAAAGCTGAAATCAAAAAATAAAATATCAGATAAATTTGATATTTCACAAAAGGATTTAAAAACATTGTTTTCAATGACGCCTTATTTTTACAGAACGAGTGAGGCTGATAAAGCAAAGCTTGATAATGTTGAAAATATCGAACTTACTGCTTCTTTTATTATTTTGGAATATGTGAAAGAGGGATGATTTTGGACTTACTGTGTGAAAAATGCTGGTATAATGAATATGACGAGGAAACGGACGAGTGCTTTTGCTCACTTGTGCTTGATGAGGATGAATATGTTCGCTTTTGCGAAGAGCAGAATAAAACCTGCCGCTATTTCAGACCGAGTGGTTCTGAATATGATATTGTACGCAAGCAAAACTAAATAGCCAATAAGATGAATAATTATTATTCGTCTTATTTTTTTGCTGTTGACAAATACGGTATAGGGGTATATAATAAAAATACCCTAACGGGGTATAAGGAGTAATATATGGATAATAAAAATGAATGCTGTTGCCATAAGACAAAGCACAGAAATGAAGAAGAGCAAAAAGCACTTATCAATCGTTTAAACAGGATTGAGGGGCAAATAAGAGGTATAAAGCGTATGCTTGAAGAAGATGCCTATTGTACAGATATTATAACGCAGGCGTCTGCTGTTAATGCCGCGCTGAATTCTTTTAATAAAGAGCTTCTTTCCACGCATATTAAAACCTGTGTTACGGATGATATTAAAGCAGGGAAAAGTGAAACGGTTGACGACCTTTTAAAAACTCTTCAAAAACTTATGAAATGATTTTGAGGTGATGTATTGAAACAGTATAATGTAACGGGAATGAGCTGTGCGGCTTGCAGTGCCAGGGTTGAAAAGGCAGTAAGCGGTGTTGACGGAGTTGAAAACTGCGCAGTTAATTTACTGACTAATTCAATGGGGGTTGAGGGTACAGCAAGTGATGAAGCGATTATAGCTGCCGTTGAAAAAGCCGGATACGGTGCAAGCTTGAAAACAGGTGATAAAAAATCAAAAGCTATGCCTGATGATGAGCTTAAAGATACCCAAACACCGAAGATAAGAAATAGGCTTATTTGGTCTGCTATTTTTCTTGCACCACTAATGTATATTTCAATGGGGCATATGATGTGGGGCTGGAAATTGCCTGCATTTATGCAAGATAATCATATCGCAATGGGGCTTGCACAGCTTCTTTTAACTGTTATAATTATGGTTATAAACCAGAAGTTTTTTATAAACGGATTTAAAGGTATAATTCACAGAAGTCCAAATATGGATACGCTTGTGGCACTCGGTGCGTCCGCTTCATTTGTTTACAGTACGGTTCAGCTTTTTTTGATGACATCTGCCCAGCTTGCAGGTGACAGTGAAAAAGTTATGAGCCTTATGCACGAATTCTATTTTGAATCATCTGCAATGATTTTAACTCTTATTACAGTCGGCAAAATGCTTGAATCGTATTCAAAAGGCAAAACCACCAATGCTTTAAAATCACTGATGAATTTAGCACCTAAAAATGCGACTGTAATCAGGGATGAAAAGGAAGTTGTTATCCCGGTTTCAGATGTAATGCTGAATGATATATTTGTAGTAAAACCGGGTGAAAGCGTACCGGTTGACGCGGTGATTATTGAGGGCGAAACCGCTGTTGACGAGTCGGCATTAACAGGTGAAAGTATTCCGGTTGATAAAGCTATTGGGGATAAAGTATCAGGTGCTACAATAAATCAATCAGGATATATTAAATGCCGCGCAACTGCCGTAGGCGAAGATACAACATTATCGCAAATTATAAAAATGGTTAGTGACGCTTCGGCAACAAAAGCACCGATTTCAAAAATTGCCGATAGGGTATCGGGTGTATTTGTTCCTTGCGTAATAGTAATTGCATTTGTTGCATTTTGCGTTTGGCTTGCTGTTGGGCAAAGCTTCGGATATGCGCTTGCACGCGCAATTTCAGTGCTTGTAATTAGCTGCCCATGTGCGCTCGGCCTTGCAACACCCGTTGCAGTTATGGTTGGCAATGGTAAGGGCGCAAAATCAGGCATTTTGTTTAAAACTGCGGCATCACTTGAAGAAGCCGGCAGAATACAAATTGTGGCTCTTGATAAAACAGGCACAATCACAAAGGGCGAACCTAAAGTCACTGACATTATTCCTGCTAAAGCAGAAAAAAGCAGACTTTTAAGCTATGCATATTCACTTGAAAAGAAAAGTGAGCATCCGCTTGCAAAAGCAATTTGCGATTATGCGCAGGATGCTGAAGTTGACAGCTTTGAAACTGATGAATTTAAAGCACTTGCAGGTAACGGATTAGCTGCAAATGCAGGTGATAAAAAAATTATCGGCGGAAGCCTTAAATTTATCTCAAGCCAAATCAGTGTTGATGATACAATTAGGGAAAAAGCAAGTTCGCTTTCAAAAGAGGGCAAAACACCGCTGTTTTTCGCCTGTGATGATGAACTTCTCGGCATAATAGCAGTTGCCGATGTTATTAAAGAGGAAAGCCCGAAAGCTATAAAAGAATTGCAAAATATGGGTATTCGCGTTGTAATGCTTACCGGCGATAATGAAAAAACAGCCAAGGCAATCGGTAAGCAGATTGGTGTTGATAATGTTATTTCCGATGTCTTGCCCGACGGAAAAGAGAATGTTATTAAGGAATTGATGTCATTCGGCAAGGTTGCAATGGTGGGCGACGGAATAAACGACGCACCGGCACTTACCCGTGCAAATGTGGGCATTGCAATCGGTGCAGGCACTGATGTTGCAATTGATGCCGCCGATGTTGTATTGATGAACAGCAAACTTACCGATGTTTCATCTGCAATCAGATTAAGCAGAAAAACACTTACAAATATACACGAAAATTTGTTTTGGGCATTTATTTATAATGTTATCGGTATTCCGCTTGCAGCAGGTGTATGGATTCCGATATTTGGCTGGGCACTTAATCCGATGTTCGGCGCATTGGCTATGAGCCTTTCAAGCTTTTGTGTTGTAACTAATGCGCTTAGGCTTAATCTTGTTAATGTTCATTCATCAAAGTACGATAAAAATAAAAAAGCAGTCGACATTAAACTTAATATCACTGCTGATAATAACAAGGAGGAAAAAACTGTGATTAAAACTATTAAGGTAGAGGGTATGATGTGCCCGCATTGCGAGGCAACCGTTAAAAAAGCACTTGAAGCAATTGACGGTGTAAAAGAAGCAACTGCAAGCCACGAAAAGTGCGAAGCAGTGGCAGAACTTGAAAAAGATGTGGATTTATCCGTACTTGAAAAAGCTATAACAGACGCAGGATATAAAGTAATCAAATAAAAGTTAACGGCAGTAACGCAAAAGCGTTACTGCCGTTTTATAATTTGTTTTCTTCTTCGTATTCCTTTGAATATTCCACATTTTGAGTATCCGGTATAGGTACACCCATTTCGGTTTTTCTGTCAGGCTGTACAGTCGGATTTGATATGGAAGTCAAATATTTATTTGTTAAGTCATTGTCTTTGTTAAGGTTATATTTTTTCTTGTATTTGTCTTCTTTCATAAATTCACCCCAAGGGTATTATTTACAAAAGTTCGCTGATTATTAAATTGGATACTAACATTCCCTCGGGTGTCAGTGCAATATTATTGCCCGTTTCTTTCATCAATCCCATTTTTATAAATGATGAAAAGTCTTTTTTAATAAATTTTTTGTCAATCCCTTTGTTAAGTCTTAATCCGAGCATTATCCTCTCTTCTTCATAATCGACTTCGCCCTCGCTTTTCAGCGACCAATCTGTATCATAATAAAATCTCTTGCCGCCCCAAAACGAATGTGCGCTTTTGCCCAAGCCTAAATAATCATCCAATATCCAATATTTTGTATTGTGCCGGCTTTCAAATGACGGTTTTGAAAAATTGCTTATTTCATATTGATTAAAGCCGAGTGATTTTAGGGATGATATTGTTTTTAAATACATTTCGCAAACAGTGTCTTCATTCGGCAGTGCAAGTCTTTCTTTAATATCGTAAAAGCGTGTGCCTTCTTCAATTTTCAACATATATGCACTTATGTGGCTTACATTCACTTTATCAATAAATTCAAATGTTTCTTCAAGTGAGGCAAGGCTTTGCTTCGGAGTGCCAAGCATAACATCAAGGCTGATATTGGTTATTCCGGCCGCCTTGGCGTCAAATACAGCTTTTTTAACTTCTGCCTGCCCCGCACTTCTGCCAAGGGCAAAGCGTTCTTCATTTCTTGCACTTTGCATACCTATGCTCACTCTGTTTATTCCGTATTCGGCATAGTTGTAAAAGTCTTTTTCAAGATTTTTTGATGGGTTGCATTCTATGGTGATTTCGGCATTTTTGTCAATATCAAAATGTTCTTTTACTGCCGATAATATCTTGCCGATTAAGTTATAATCTAATATTGACGGAGTTCCGCCGCCAAAGTAAACCGTATCAAATTCACCGGTGTAATCGCCCATAGTTTTGATTAACTCATCTGTGTATTTCTCTGCAAGGCTTTCATCATATTTTACAGAGTAAAAATCACAATAGGGGCATTTTGATTTGCAAAAGGGAATGTGTATATAAAGTCCTGCTTTGTTTTTCATAATTCATTCCACCTAAAAAACAACCCGATAGCCAAACTATCGGGTGCAGCGTGTAGAAAAAGTCAAATAATAGATTTCTACACGCTGATAGATTTTGAGAAAGTGAGATAAATTTTGTATTTTGCGAGTGGGAGCTGTACGAGGGTACTGCCCCCGAGCAAAATACAAAAAGCGCCCAAAATAGCTTGGACTCGATGTCCAAGCTATTTTTTACAATCCCTTCGAGTGCAACAAGTTGCACCCACCTCCCTTTACAAGGGAGGCAAAAAGGTTAATTTATTTTTATTCGGCGCGCTTTAGCCACTTTATCGACAGTCTAAACCCGATAGCCAAACTATCGGGTGTTATTTATATTTTATTCGTCAGCTTCGGTTGAAAGAAGAACACGGTCATTATCGAATTCTTCACCGCCGGAAGTGATTTTGAATTTAGCAAGCAAGTCTGCTGTTGTAAGGTTTTTCTTTTCCTCACCCGATACATCATAAATGATTTTGCCCTCATTCATCATAATAAGCCTGTTGCCTATATTGATAGCGTCTTTCATATTATGTGTAATCATAATTGTTGTAAGATTATCTCTTTCAACAATTTTTTCTGTAAGGTCAAGAACTTTTTTCGCTGTTTTCGGGTCAAGTGCGGCTGTATGCTCATCAAGAAGTAAAATCTTCGGCTTTTTAAGTGTAGCCATAAGCAGAGTGACAGCTTGCCTTTGGCCGCCTGAAAGTAATCCTACTTTTGATGTAAGCCTTGTTTCAAGGCCTAAATCAAGGCTTTTAAGTACATCTATATACTCTTCTTTTTCTTTTCTTGTAACGCCGAATTTTAATCCCCTGTGCTGCCCTCTTCTTTTGGCAAGCGCAAGGTTTTCAAGAATTTGCATATCGGCTGCAGTACCGTTCATAGGGTCTTGGAAAACTCTGCCGATATATTTAGCTCTTTTATGTTCCGGAAGCTTTGTAACATCAATTCCGTCAACTGTTATTGTGCCGCAGTCAACAGGGTAAACGCCTGCTATCATATTAAGCATTGTTGATTTGCCCGCACCGTTGCCGCCTATAACAGTAACAAAATCACCCTCGTTTAATACAAGGTCAACACCGTTAAGCGCTTTCTTTTCGTTAATAGTGTTAGGGTTAAAAGTCTTGTGTACATTGCTGATTTTAAGCATTATTTGTTGCCTCCCTTCGATTTGATATGCTTTTGTGCATATTGATTTTTAATATAAGGGATACCGAGGAATATAGCAACAATAACAGCGGTAAGAAGCTTAAGGTCATCGGTATTAAGGCCGAGGTTGATTACAAATTGCATTACAATGTAGTAAATTATTCCGCCAAATGCAACTGCAAGAAGTCTGAGTGCAAAGTTTTTGAAAATCTTGCCGAAAATAACTTCACCAATAATAACAGCGGCAAGTCCGATTACGATAGCACCTCTGCCCATATTGACATCTGCAAAGCCCTGATACTGTGAAAGAAGGCCGCCTGCAAGTGCAACAAGTCCGTTTGAAAGAATAAGTGCTACTATTTTGGTGAATTTAATGTTGATACCGTTAGCTCGTGACATATTTTGGTTACATCCGGTTGCACGGATTGAATGGCCGAGTTCGGTATCGAAAAACCAATAAAGAATTGCAATAATTGCAACAACGAATATTGCTACGATAATAATTGCCTTTGTAATATCGGTCATACTTGCAAGCACGTGATATTTATAAATTGAAAGTGCTTGGTTTGATTTGCCGAGTATTCTCAAATTTACGGAATACAGTGCAAGCTGCGTTAATATACCTGCAAGAATAGGCGGTATGCCAAGCAATGTGTTTAACACACCGGTAACAAGACCTGCCACACATCCTGCTATGAATGAAAGTAAAAGTGCAACATATACATTCATTCCGTTCATCATTGTAATAACTAAAACTGCACCGCCTGTTGCAAGCGTGCCGTCAACAGTTAAATCGGCAAAATCAAGTACCCTAAAAGTAATGTAAACGCCGATTGCCATTATACCCCAAATAAGACCTTGTGCTACTGCACCGGGAATGGCACTGATAAAAGCTCCCATAATATTTATACCTTTCAAATAAGTAATTTAAAGAGCAACAAGTATTAACTCATTGCTCTTTATTATTTTGATACTATTATACTTTAAACCGTTAAATTAGTCAATAGATGTTTATTATTTAGCTTCGTATGCCTGATAGTTTTCAGGGATATGAGCTTTGAACTTATCGGCTTGGTCTTTATTGTAGTAGTATGTGAGGCTTTCAGACTGCTGAATATTCATAGTAGCCGGATCTGTGCCCTTTGTAAGAATTTCGTAAGCCATAGCACCTGCTTTTTCACCGATTTCATAGAATGAAATTGAAAGTGTTGCTACTGCATTTGTTTTGTTGAAAATACCTTCTTCGCCTGCGATGATTGGTACGCCTGCTTCTGTGCAAGCTGCATCAATAATGCCACCGTTATCTGCTGCTGTGTTATCGGTTGGAATGTAAATTACATCTGATTCCTTTGCAGCTTTCTTTGCTACTGATGAAATATCGTTTGAATCGGCAAAGGTGTAGAAATTGCATTTAACACCTTTGGCCTCAAGTGCTTTTTTCACACCGTCAACCTGGTACTGTGAGTTTGCTTCTGCTGAGCAGTAGATTGCACCTACTGTTTTAGCATCAGGGAAGAGGTCAAGAATCATCTGTGCCTGATCAGCAAGAGGAGCAAGGTCAGAAGTACCTGTAACATTGATTCCGGTTGAGGCAGTAGGATCCATCTCAATGTCAAGCGCTGTGCCATAATCTGTTACAGATGTACCGATTACAGGGATTTTGCTTGCCGCTGTTGCTGTTGCAGCAGCCTGAAGTGCAGGTGTTGCATTTGCCAAAATAAGATCATAATTTGATGATACAAATTTGTTTACGATTGTTGCGCAGGTTGCTGAATCATTAGAAGCGTTTTGATAATCAAAATTGATTGTTTTTCCGTCAGCCTTTGCAAGCGCATTAAGTTTATCTTTGAAACCTTTGGTTGCATTGTCAAGTGCGTCGTGCTGTGTAAGCTGGCAAATACCTACATTATATACGTCTTTGTCAACAGCCTTTTTATCATTTGAATTTGATGAGCAGCCTGCAAAAATACCGCCCACCATAAGCGCAGAAAGTGCAACTGCCGCTACTTTTTTAACTACTTTGTTCATAAAATATTTTTCCTCTCTGAATTTATGATTACTTTAGCACTTAAAAGTGCAAAAGTTTATGTTGTTAGTTTAGCACCCAAAAGCGTTAAAGTCAATACTTAACATTCTTTTTGTTAAACTGTTACAAAATTTCTATTGCCTTTTAGTGCATAGTCACCATAAAAAAGCGGCAACTATAAAAATATAGTTACCGCTTTTGGCGTCCCAGAAGGGATTCGAACCCCCGACCTTTCGCTTAGGAGAAGCCCCCCGAGGGGCATTTTTGACTCCCTACAAATCCCCGAAAATCCTTGATTTTACTGGCTTTTCTGGGATTTCACTGTTAGCAAATTCTCGTCCAAAACCTGCTAATTTTTCGTGGTTTTTTCACTTGTTTGAAATGGGAGAGCGTTTTTTGGGGGTGTTTTTTCAAAATTTCTTGAAAAAATTTTTTGCAAACAAAAAGCCGCCTATTTCCCTCGTAATCGAGGTCAATAGACGGCGGGTAGAAATATTCATAATTTTGGTGTATAATAGGAAATTAAGAGAAAGATAAATTTGAATTTGTGGAGGATAATATGAAAGTAGATGTCATTAAGAAATATTTTCAGTCTTGGTTAGATAACGATGTTGAGATTGTAAAACAGACTTTTTCTGAAAATGCTTTGTATAGTGAATGCTATGGACCCGAATATCATGGCTTATCACAAATTGTAACATGGTTTGAAAATTGGAATAATAAGGGACAAGTATTGGAATGGACAATAAAACGAATATTCGAGCAAAACCAAACGTTAATTGTTGAATGGTACTTCAGATGTAATTATGATGGTAAGATAGATGGCTTTGATGGTGTTACAATAGCAGATTTTGATAAGGATATGAAAATATTAAAATTATGTGAATTTCAGTCGAAGGCAGAACACTACTATCCATATGAATCATGATCTAAATTCCAGTTTGTCGAACTTGCTCTAAATTAGCAAAGACCGCTTACAAAAGTGTAGGCGGTCTTTATTCGTGTTCAGATATATTTGATTTTGAACTTTCTTTTCTTGGCTGAAAGCACCTTGCAAAGAATATCATCTACTGCGTCAGTGTATCTGCCTTGTGCAATTAGGCTGTTCTTCAAACGGATAAGTGATTGCAAAACTCTCCTGTATTCTTCATCGGAAAGATATAAATGATATTTCTGTTCTTTCAAAACAACCATCTCCTGTTACCGCAATTATATAATAGGAAAGGACATAGAGGTAGTGTGCGATTGTCGCTTGACTACCCCTGAATGAACGAATTAACAGGGTAACAACCGCCTTGTTCATTAGCAAGAATTTTGCTCGTTTTTTTCTCCCATTAGCAGAGAGGGCATTTTCATTAGCAAAATGGCGAAAATCCTGCTAATTATTAGCAAACCGTACACCTGAAAGGCGGACGACATTAGTCCTAATTTCCATTAGCTGACGGAGAATTTGCTAATGAAAATCTATGAATTTCATGATTTTTCTCTTTTCCCGTAAAAATGAAAAAACGCCGGAAACCCTTGATTTTACTGGGTTTTCCGGCGGAGTTTTTGGCGTTCCCGAGGTGATTCGAACACCCGACCTACCGCT
>ERZ860023.184-NODE-184-length-42902-cov-2.635984_pt1 | contig 42902 bp, 37 predicted proteins | sample MGYA00509983_ERZ860023 | MGnify/ENA primary metagenome ERZ860023 (study PRJEB30046, sample SAMN00715180) | human gut metagenome | study: EMG produced TPA metagenomics assembly of the A metagenome-wide association study of gut microbiota in type 2...
TGGCCGTGGAGTGTGGATGCGGCCCTGCGTCTCGGTCTCCGGCACACGCTGTACGCGATGTACGCCACTCTCATACTTCATCTTGGAGTAAGCACCCTGTCCGCTGATAGTAAACTGTACTTCCTTCATACCGCCGATACCAATCTCATCCACGTTGATCAGCTCTACCTTCCAACGCTGCTTCTCGGCATAATGCACATACATACGATAGATCTCCGCTGCAAACAGTGCAGCCTCATCGCCGCCGGCACCGGCACGGATCTCCACGATTACATTCTTGTCATCATTAGGATCCTTGGGCAGTAACAGGATCTTCAGTTCCTGCTCCAGCTCTTCCACGCGCTTCTTGCTGTCGTTTAACGTCTCCTTGATCATCTCGCGCATTTCTTCGTCTTTTTCCTCTTCCAGCATGGAAAGAGAATCTTCAATATCCTGCTTGCACTTTTTGTACTCTGTATACGCATCCACGATAGGTGTCAGATCACTCTGCTCCTTCATCAGCTTGCGGAAACGTTCCTGGTTATTCGTGACCGTGGGTTCATGCAGTTCGCCCATGATCTCTTCAAAACGAATCAATAAATCTTCTAACTTGTCAAACATAACTAATTCCTCTCAATATAAGTTGTAACAGTTCAGCCATGAACATATTGGAGAGCAAAAATCATGCTTGCATGATTTTGTGAACGAATATGTTCATGAACTAAGCGCCAGGTTTATGAGCAAAGGTAGTCACGAAGTGACGGAAAGCGTGTCAGCGCGACTTTACGAATGGTGCGGGCTGAACTGTTACATACGTTCCAAAAACTACCCGGTCCAGACCGGCATAATCCTGCACCACTTGTACCTCGCGGTACCCTTCGGTGCGCATCAGTTCCGATACAGCCTGTCCCTGGTCATATCCGATCTCAAAAAAGAGCATTCCACTGCTCACCAGATGTTTTCCTGCTTCTTCGATGATACGGCGGTAAAAATGTAAACCATCCTCCGTACCGTCCAGTGCCATCCTGGGTTCATGATCCCGTACCTCCGGCATCAGCTTCTCCACTTCCGCACTGGCGATATAAGGCGGATTCGACACGATGATCTCGAATTTTCCCTCCACCTTGTCAAACAGGTCACTCTGTAAAAAATGAACCCGATCTGCGTTCGCCGCATCCAAAAGCGTCTCCGCATTTTGCTCTGCCACTTCCAGCGCATCTGCAGACAAATCCACACCCAGTCCTTCACAGGCATTGCTGTAATGCAGAAGGCTTAACAGAATACATCCGGATCCCGTACACATGTCAAGCACCCGCATTCCGTCATGGAGTTCCTTCAATACTTCCTCCACCAGAATCTCCGTATCCTGTCTCGGGATCAGTACGTGCTCATTGACGGCAAAGGTCAGTCCCATAAAGTCCTGCTCCCCGGTCAGCTGCTGCAGCGGAATGTGCTCCGCCCGCTGTCCGATCCAGCCAAGATATTTCTCTTCCGCTTCCGGTGTCACCGACTGTTCCCCGTGCACCAGCAGATCATTACGATTCGTACCGCATACCGCTTCCAGCAGAAGTCTCGCATCCAGTGTGGCTTCTTCGATTCCCGCTGTCTGCAAAGCCAGACAGCCCTTTTCATAGCATTCCCGATAGGTCATCTTAATCCTCTGGTTCTGCGGATGCATCGTCCTTCATCCAGCTCTCATCCACTTCGTAACCGAAGGTATCCTGTAAATATTTCTTCCAGTCGAACACAGCTTCTACGGAAGCAATGGCTACCTCTGCCATGCTCTCATCGGGCTCCCTGGTGGTCATACGCTGGATCCACATACCGGGAGCAGACAGGATCTTAATAAACACATTATCCGTGCGTCCGGCCAGACGGATGATCTCGTAGGAAATTCCGGCCACAACCGGCATCAGCAGAATACGAAGGATCACTTTCTCCGCCACATTATCCACCTGGATAAAGAAGAACAGCACAATACTTACCAGCATAACAAAGAAAATGAAGCTGGTGCCGCAACGTTTGTGCAGTCTGGAGCTGCGCATCACATTGTGCACCGTAAGGGGTCTGCCCTTCTCGATACAGTTGATGCATTTGTGCTCCGCCCCATGATACTGGTACAGCCTGCGGATATCCTTCATGGCGCTGATACCCCATACATACAGCAAAAACAGAGCGATACGGATCACACCCTCAATAATCGCCATCAGGGAGCGGTTGCGGATAAAGCTCTCAAACAGCGATGAAATAAAATAAGGAAGTACAATGAAGATTCCCACTGCCAGTATGACCGAGATCACCGTCACGATACCGGACAGCAGTTTTTCTCCGTTGCCACCGCTCATCTTGTCCATCGCCTTATCGAATTTCGTTTCTTTGCCTTCCTCTTCTTCATAGAAGGAAGCGGAATAATTCAATGCTCTGGTTCCCAGGATCAGGGAATCCAGGAAATTAAAGATACCACGGATAAAGGGAAGCTCCTTGAACTTACTTCCGTGAGCCAGACCCTGATAGGTCTCCACTTCCACTTCAATCTCGCCGTCCGGCTTGCGGACCGCTACCGCATACTTTTCTTTATTTTTCATCATAACGCCTTCCAGCACGGCCTGTCCGCCGATACCGGAATAACGACTCTTTCTTCTAGCCATAAACATTGTCCTCGTAATGCAGTATAAAACAGAATCCTTTTTGTCGTATAGGAATACACTTTCTGTACGACAAGAAACGGTTGAGATAAGAATACCTCAACCGTTCGCTTGCAATCTTATTTAACACCGTATTTCTTATTGAACTTATCAATACGGCCATCGGTTCTTGCAGACTTCTGCTGGCCAGTGTAGAATGAATGACACTTGGAGCAAACTTCTACGTGAAGCTCGGGCTTGGTGGAGCCGGTTACAAATGTGTTACCACAGTTGCAGGTTACAGTTGCCTGGTAGTAAGCGGGATGGATTCCTTCTTTCATTTCTTTCACCTCTCTATAAAAATGTCGTGTATAAGTTCTTGTTCTCATCCTCACTGCTTATGGAACCACAAACAGCGGTATTATTGTACCATAAGAGTTTACACGACGCAAGACCTATTTTTACATATTTCTTCCCTGGTATTGTACCGTAATGATATAAACTGTTTTTTCGGTCTCATTAATCTTATAAATTGCCATATAATTATCGACCAGAAGCTGTTTATACCCCTTTCCGGCATACTTTCCCTCTAATCTATCCTGATGTGAACCGGGAAAAGTCTCCAGTTTTTTTATCGCTCTCCAAATTCTGTCTGTTTGTGCTTTTGCATTTTCCGGAACCTGTTTTTCTATGGCGATATACCTGTAGATTTCTTCCATATCACGATATGCTCTCGGATACAACTTTATATGGTATTTAACCATAATATTTTTTGTCTAGCCTTTCCATTGCGACATCCATATCCATCGTATCCGCACCCGCAGCAACTTCCTCTTCCGCCTCACAGATGGCCTGGTCGATTTTATGAATTCGTGCAAAACGCTCATAAAGTTCTGCGCTCATCACTACCAGATCGCTGTAGCCATTCTTAGTAATAAAAATCGGTTCCTGCTTTGTATGTGCTAATTCGGATATTTCACTTGTTTTTCTCAAATCTCTGATTGGTATGATCAATGGCATAATAGCACCTCCTTTATGCCATAATTGTAGCACAATTATGACACATCGTAAAGGTATATATTCTGCCATCATTTCCAATTTTTGTCAATTTTCTATCTCTTGCCTAGATAAACCGGTTCTTCTTCACCATATTCACAAATTCCACATTATTGCGGGTATGGGAGAACATATCAAGGATGCGGTCGGTAGCTTCGTCGGGCTTTAAGCCATTCAGGGCCTTACGCATGATATTGATGGCTTCCAGTTCTTCCGGTGTCAGCAACAGATCCTCTCTTCTGGTGCCGGATTTTGCCAGATCGATAGCCGGGAAAATACGTTTCTCGGACAGCTTTCTGTCCAGAACCATTTCCATATTACCGGTTCCCTTGAATTCCTCGTATACCACATCATCCATCTTGCTTCCGGTCTCTACCAGTGCGGTGGCCAGAATGGTCAGGCTTCCTCCCTCACGCATATTACGGGCTGCACCGAAGAATCTCTTGGGCATGTGGAGTGCGGCGGGATCGAGACCACCGGACAGAGTACGTCCGCTGGGGGGAACCACCAGGTTGTACGCTCTGGTCAGACGGGTGATACTGTCAAGCAGGATCACGACATCCTTCTTATGTTCTACGAGACGCTTTGCACGCTCGATCACCATCTCTGATACTCTCTTGTGGTGCTCGGGAAGCTCATCGAAGGTGGAATAGATCACTTCCACATTGTCTCCGTGGATTGCTTCCTTAATATCGGTAACTTCCTCGGGACGCTCATCGATCAGCAGGATCAGCATGTGCATCTTGGGGTTACCGTTCAAAATAGACTTTGCCACTTCCTTCAACAGTGTGGTCTTACCAGCCTTGGGCGGGGATACGATCATACCACGCTGTCCCTTACCGACAGGGCTTACCAGATCCATGACTCTCATAGCCACGCTGCAGCCGGGAGTCTCCATCTTGATGCGCTCATCCGGGAAGATCGGCGTCATATCCTCGAATGCCATTCTCTTGGCTGACTCTTCCACTGTATAACCGTTGATGCTCTTGACGAACAGCAGTGCACTGAACTTCTCCTGCTGGGTCTTGATTCTCTTGTTGCCCTTCAGGATATCACCGGTCTTCAGTCCGAAACGGCGGATCTGGCTGGGAGCCACATACACATCGTTCTCACCGGGCATATAATTCTCGCAACGGATAAATCCGTAACCATCCGGCATAACCTCTAAGATACCGCTGGCTTCGATACCGCTGTCCAGTTCCTTGGGATACTGGCTCTCATCGTATGCCACGTTATTCGGATTGAAGGTACGCTCTCTGGTGTAAGCTTCACTTCTTACGCCGACCATCTCTGTACCGGTTTCGGAACGGTCAGTGCGTTCTGCACGATCCGTACGCTCGGTACGGTCTGTCCGATAGTTTCTGTCATTTCTATCCTGTCTATCATATCTGTCCTGTCTGTAATTCCTCTCCTGTCTGACAGGGCGTTCTGTTCTCTCCGGCTTCTCTGCCTCTTCGCTCTTGGCAGCCTCCTGTTTCTCTTCCGCTGCCTTAGCTTCTTCCTCTTTTTTCAGGCGCTCATCTTCTGCAAGCATAGCTTCTACCAGATCTGCCTTTTTCATTGTGGAAGTTCCCTTCAGACCACGTACTTTTGCCAGCTCCTTTAACTGAACTAATGCAAGTGATTCATATTTTTCTCTCATATACCCTCCTATGGAAATAAGATTTACTATAAAACTGTTAACTAAGGGGAATTACATCCGATTTACATTCGACATGTCAGTTGAATAAAAAGATATTAAAACTGCATCTGAAACCATTATAATACATTTCTTTCCAAATAGGAAGTCCCAAAATAAAAATTTTATTTTTTGTAAAAGTGGTGCTAAATCCTTGCGAAGATATCGATTCTATTATATCATTATGAATAGCGTCCGGATTTCGTATCCGGCAAATCATCCATGATTATATGAAGTAATGACCAAACAAAAAATAAGAGAGGTATTGTCATGACAACCAATGAAAAAGCGTTACTGATGCATGAAAAATGGAACGGTAAACTGGAGACCGTGTCCAAGACTCCCGTCAAGACCCGTGAGGATCTGGCTATTGCTTATACTCCCGGTGTTGCGGAGCCCTGCAAAGTAATCGCCCAGGACAAGGAAGCTGCTTACAAATACACCATGAAGGCCAACACCGTAGCCGTTGTCTCCGACGGAAGCGCGGTTCTTGGTCTTGGCAACATCGGTCCCTACGCAGCCATGCCCGTTATGGAAGGCAAGGCAGTCCTCTTCAAAGAATTCGGTAATGTAAATGCTGTCCCCATCTGTCTGGACACCCAGGATACCGAAGAGATCATCAAGGCTGTGACCTATCTGGCTCCCGGCTTCGGCGGAATCAATCTGGAAGACATCAGTGCTCCCCGTTGTTTCGAAATTGAGGAACGTCTGAAGGAGATTCTGGACATCCCCGTATTCCATGATGACCAGCACGGTACTGCCATCGTCGTTCTGGCCGGTGTCATCAACGCCCTGAAGGTAGTCGGTAAGAAAAAGGAAGACTGCCGCGTAGTGGTAAACGGTGCCGGAAGCGCCGGGGTGGCTATCACCAAACTGCTTCTGACCTACGGTTTCCCCAATATCATCATGTGTGACAAGGTAGGTATTGTCTCCAAAGATACCGAAGGCCTGAACTGGATGCAGAAAAAGATGACCGAAGTGACTAACTTAAACAACGAGACCGGCTCTCTGGCCGATGCTCTGAAAGGTGCCGATATCTTCATCGGTGTTTCCGCTCCGAACATCGTCACTCCCAAGATGGTAGCTTCCATGAACCGCGATTCCATCCTGTTTGCCATGGCGAATCCCATTCCCGAGATCATGCCGGATGTAGCCAAGGCTGCCGGTGCCCGTGTCGTAGGAACCGGACGCAGTGATTTTCCCAATCAGGTGAACAATGTGGTCGCTTTCCCCGGTATCTTCAAGGGTGCTCTGGAAGGTCGTGCTACCCAGATCACCGAAGAAATGAAACTGGCCGCTGCCGAAGCCATTGCCGGTCTGGTACCCGCAGACAAGCTCTCCGATGACAATATCATGCCGGAAGCATTTGATCCCCAGGTAGCCGAAGTTGTGGCAAACGCTGTAAAGAGCCACATCCGCTAATGTGTTCGGACAGCATTGTGAGAGACTGGCACGGCAAGCCCTACTACTCTCTGGATTCCTATTGCAAAAATACGTTTCACCATAAATGCTATAAAATAGCCCTGAATGCCCGGATGTCCTGTCCCAATCGGGACGGAACTCTGGACACTCGGGGCTGTATCTTCTGTAGCTCCGGCGGCAGCGGTGACTTTGCTGTGGACATTGCCGGAAAGACTATGGAGGAACAGATTGCGGAAGGCATGGCAAAATTCGGTGATAAAGTGACCGGTCATGACCTGATCGCCTATTTTCAGGCATACACCAACACTTATGCACCTCTCCCCTATCTGGAAGAGGTGTATCGTTCTGCCCTGAGCCATCCCAAAGTCTGCGGCATCTCCATTGCCACCAGGCCGGATTGTCTGGGGCCGGAAGTACTGGCTCTGCTTGCAAAATTAAAAGGCGAATATCCGGACAAATTCCTCTGGATCGAACTGGGATTACAGACAATCCACGAAGAGACTGCCCACTATATCCGCAGAGGCTATCCCCTGTCCTGCTTTGAGAAAGCCTGTACCAATCTGAAGACACTCAAAATCCCTTTTATCGTCCATACGATTCTGGGACTCCCCGGAGAGACCGACCGACAGGTACTGGAAACCATGAAATACTTAAACCATATTGCTCCCTTTGGCATCAAGCTCCAGTTACTGCATATTTTAAAAAATACCGATCTGGCAGAGGATTATGAAAAGGGAATATTTGAGGCACTGACTCCGGAACATTATCTGGATCTGTTGGTCTCCTGCCTCGCCCACCTGTCTCCGGACATCGTGATCCACCGGGTCACCGGTGATGGGCCAAAAGATCTGCTGATCGCTCCGAAATGGAGTCTGGACAAACGAAAGGTACTGAACTCACTGCACCACCGTATGAAAGAGCAGGGCATCCGTCAGGGTGACCTTTATGAAGCAATAAATAAAGATAAACATTAGAAAGGCTGTTATCCCATTATGTTACAAGATCCGCTTACTTTATATAAACTTATCGTTCTCTACATGCTGAACCGTGTGACTTTCCCTCTCACGGCCGCACAGGTCAGCGATTTTATCCTTGGAAAGGAATACACGAACTTCCTGACCCTGCAGCAGGTCATCAATGAACTGACGGATGCCGGAATGATCGCCACCCAGTCGATCCGCAACCGGACCCACCTGTCCATCACTGCCGAGGGCAAGGAAACTCTGAATTTCTTCGAGAACCGCATCGGTGATACCATCAAACAGGAAATTGACAGCTATTTTCAGGAAAACGAGTTCACCCTGCGCAACGAAGTCTCTGTGCTGGGGGATTATTATAAATCCACCTCCGGTGAATACGAGGCTCATCTGGTAGCAAAAGACCGCGGTATCAATCTGGTGGACATCACCTTATCCGTACCCGTGGAAGAAACTGCGGCTGCTATCTGCGACAACTGGCAGAAAAAAAATCAGGAAATATACAAATACCTGATTACGGAGTTGTTCTAATCCCGCAATCAGGTACCTGATTTTATGATTCTTTGTTTTTAGAAGAAGCCTCTGCGGCTTCTTTTTTGATTCTCGCCATATGCTCTCTGATCTTCACCTCATAACCGTTACCCGAGGGCTGATAGAACTCCCTGCCACTTAATTCATAGGGCAGATACTGCTGTTCCACATAGTCATTCGGGTAATCATGTGCATATTTATATCCTGTTCCGTGTCCCAATTTTGCTGCTCCTTTATAATGTGCATCCTGCAAATGTGGGGGGATCGGCAGATCTCCTGTGGCCTGTACTTCCTGCATCGCCTGAAATACCGCTTCGCAGCTACGATTGCTCTTGGGTGCTGTAGCAATATAAGTCACTGCCTGCGCCAGAATGATCTGCGCCTCCGGCATGCCTACCCGCTCCACCGCCAGAGAAGCATTCACTGCCATCACCAGTGCCTGGGGATCCGCATTGCCCACATCCTCCGATGCACAGATCATAATACGTCTTGCAATAAAAGTAACGCTTTCGCCAGCATTTAACATCCTTGCCAGATAATATACTGCCGCATCCGGATCTGACCCCCGCATACTCTTGATAAATGCAGAAATCGTATCGTAGTGGTTGTCACCGTTTTTATCGTATCTCGCCGCTCTCTTCTGGATACACTGCTGTGCCACGTCGAGCGTAATATGGATCTTGCCATCCGGTCCCGGTTCTGTGGTCATGATGCCCAGTTCAATAGCATTCAGTGCATGTCTGGCATCGCCGCCGGAGATATCTGCCAGAAAATCCAGTGCATCCTCGTCTATGGTGCCGTTGTAGGCTCCCATTCCCCGGTCTGTATCGTAGACTGCTTTTTTCAAAAGCTCTTTGATGGCTTCCCTCGGAATCGGCTTCAATTCAAAGATCACCGAGCGGGAGATCAGAGCGCCGTTGACTTCAAAATAGGGATTCTCTGTAGTAGCTCCTATGAGAATGATCGTACCGTCCTCCACATACGGGAGCAGATAATCCTGTTGTCCTTTATTAAAACGGTGGATCTCGTCAATGAACAGAATTGTACGCTTCCTGTACATTCCCTGCAGTTCCTTCGCCTTTGCCACCACTTCTTCCATATCCTTTTTGCCCGCCACTGTGGCATTAATCTGTTGAAATTCAGCACTGGTAGTATTGGCAATGACTTTCGCCAGCGTCGTTTTGCCGGTACCGGGCGGTCCATAGAAAATGATGGAGCTGATCTTGTCCGCCTTGATGGCACGATACAGAAGCTTGTCCTTGCCGATAATATGCTCCTGTCCCACGACCTCATCCAAGGTTCTGGGACGCATTCTGGCCGCCAGTGGAGCTTCCTTTTCCATATTGGTGCTTCTCATGTATTCAAACAAATCCATAATATTACATCCTCTGTTTCTATTGCAAAGATACCAAAAGACTGAAGCACATTCTAAGATATGCTCCAGTCAATTATAACAAAGTTTATCGCAGCTTGCAATTTTGCATCCAGATCTTCACACGCCGCTTCAATGCATTTGCTTCCAGCGGAGCCAGCAAAAGATCCTGGATTACTTCGGTCTCCAGCGCACATTTCATCTGTACAAGATTCCCCTCCTTGCAGATGGCGATCATGGGAAGCGCATGTTCTCTCTGTAATTCTCCAAGTTCCTGCCAGCGTGCCTGTCCTCCGTCCTCTTCTTCTGATACATCCACGAACAGTCCCAGAATGTCTTCGCCGGTCTTCTCTCCCATGTTCTCTCTGATCTCTTCCACCGAGATTACTTTCTTCAGATGAACAAACTCCGGCAGTGCAAACTCCAGCATGCTGGTAACATTACGGGAGGATGACCACACAAAAGCCTGTAATTTCTGATCAGGGGTCTGATTTTCCTCACCGAACACGCTGTAGCGTCCTTTTCCCGACTTCTTGGATACATACAATGCCTGATCTGCTTTTGCCGCAAGATCATAGTAGCAATGATCCTCTGGATCGGAAAATGCTATTCCCACACTGATGGATATATTTTCCGGTATGGATAAGCTCTCTTTATATTTTATGAGGTTGACCAGATTCTCTGCCTTGATCAGTGCGATCTCTTTGGACGGAATGTCTCCCATCAATACTGCGAACTCATCTCCACCCATACGTCCCACATAATCTGTGCTGCGGAACTGTGAAGAAATGACTCCTGCAATGACGCTGATCACATGGTCTCCCATAGTATGACCGTATACATCATTTACGGATTTGAAATTATCGATATCTATCACCATAAGAGCATGCAGGCCATTCTCATGCTCTGTCAGAGTCTTCGTGATCAGCTTCTCTACTGTCATCTTGTTGAACAGACTGGTCATCTCGTCGATCTGCGACTTTGTCTTCCAGGCCTTCTGCTCATCTCTGCTATTCTGCAACCTGCGTTTTACCCCCAGTGTATTGTTGATGCGGGTAAGCGCTATCCGGGTATCTACCGGTTTGATAATGAATTCATCCGCCCCCAGTGCAAATGCTTCCGACTGGGAAGACACCGATTCCGTATTCGTCAGAACGATAACCGGCGTGTCCTTGAAGCCCTCCATATTCTGTCTGCGGCGCAGTACTTCAAAGCCGTCGATCCCCGGCATGACCAGATCCAGCAGCACCAGATCAATGGCATCGCTTTCCTTCTCCATGATCGTAAGACATTCTTCACCGGAAACAGCCTCTGCGAAGTTAAAATGCTCCCCGAGAGACTGTCTGATCACTACTCTTTGAAATTTTGAATCATCAACGATTAATAATGTTTCTTTCTTTTGTAAACTGCTCATGGCTGTCGGATCCTGCTTTCCGTATCACGTCGTTTAAAACGCGATACAGTTATAGTATATCCAACAGCCATGTGCTCGTCAATTTAAAAATATATCTACTTTTTACACAATCTTTATGTGGTTTTTCCCTTTAAAGTTGAATTTTACTACGTCTGCAGAGAAGTCCGCCGAATGTCACCAGACCTGCAGCTGCAAACAGCAGTACCTCGGGCATCCATCCCATCACACCTTCTCCGGTCTTGGGCACGCTGTCCAGCTCCGGCTGTGCAGCTGCGGTGTTTGCAGCTACTGTAAATGTGGTGCTGGCGGAATCATCGATCCACATGATGTCCACAGTATGTTCACCCTCTGACAGGGATGCCAGGTAGGAAGGCTTCAGGGTCACGATAGTGGAACCTGATTTTGCTTCGTAGTGGGCACTGGGGATCCAGTTGCCGTCTACACGGACACCGGCGAATTTAGCAAAATCACCATCGCCGCGGATGGTCAGGCCTTCCGTGGTGCTGCCGTTCCAGGTACCCTTGGTGCCTTCTATGATCTTGTAGGGATTTTCCGGACTGTCATCACTTGACTCCGATGTATCGGTCTCCGGCGTAGTGGTCCCGGCCTCGCCTACTGTAAATTCGAAACTGGTAACTTTTTTCCGGGTATAAGGAACTATATCATCATAAGTCATTGTAACCGTCATGGTATATTTTCCGGACGGAGCACAATCCTGTGTCTTATAGCTTACCTTTACGCCTTGTCCAACTGTTTCACCGTTGTTGCCGGCATAATCAGTCGTTTCCACCTGAAACAAATCGTCTGCATTATCACCTGCAGCATTCGTAATATGATAGGATATGCTCTGAATTGTCACAGAGTCATAACTCAAATTCCATCCTGTATAAAAGGAGAAAGAACTGGTTGTATCATTGGGAAGCAGGCCTTCATTTTCTATAAACTTTGTGCTCAGATCCAGGTTTACAGCTTCTGCATATAAGATTAAGTGTCCCTTCTTACCGATCAAACTACATACTTCATATCCATAGCCGGTTGTTGCACTGCTTCTTCCAATTGGAGTCAACGTAATGAAATTTATCACGTCTCCCGCGTCATTCATTATCGATGCCGTAACCTTAGGCGCATCTGCAAAACAATATCCATCCTCCGGCTCTATGTAAATAACATAATGATGTTGATTGTAAGGAGTATTGCACCCAGTTCCATAGCCGACGCCCATACCATAACTCAGCGTGTAATGATGATCAGGATCATATGTAAAATCCCACTCACTTAAGTTTACTCCTTGTCGTAGCCAGTTTATAGTATCGTCGGTTACTGCCGCCTTCGCTTCCATTCCCTGCCAGCCCCACAGCAGCATCACTGCCATTGCTAACAGTCCGATTCTCTGTAATATCTTTTTCATCTGTTTTCTCCAATCCGTATTCTTGTAAAATCAGGTTTACAGTCCCAGCAGCTGTTTCTTCTTGGCTTCGAATTCTTCTGCGGTAATGACACCTGCATCCATCAACGCCTTATACTTAGGCAGTGCCACGGTGGGATCCTCTGCCTGTACCGGTGCAGCCTGCGATGTACTCTGGGTGTTCTGGCTCTGTGTGGAGGCATGGGGATCGATTACCTTTTCCTGTGCCTGCGGATCGATGATCTGCATCAGATTCTGTGCCAGTGCATGCAGTCCTTCTGTCTTCTGGGTATAATCATCCAGATAGTCGATGGTGCTGGGCTGATTGGAATCGAACTTCGGTGCTCCTGTCTCTTTGTAGAAACTCTTCCAGTAAGGATGATCCAGTGTGATCTCCACAGCGAATTTCTCCACCGGATTCGGAATATTAAAGTCCGGCTCGTTTACACGATCTCTGTAATCTCTGTAATCTCTGTGATCCAGATCTTCTCTTCTGTCATCTCTCCGGTTGTTCTCATCCATACTGCGACGCATTTCCTCCATCATCTCATACTGATGACGCAGCATTCTGTATTCGTCGATCCTGGGCTTTAACTCATTTAAACGTTCCTTGATATCACTCTTGCAGCTCCGGAAGTTCCCCTTTTCTCCTTCGTACAATACCTCGCCGTCCTCCAGAATACGGAAGGACTTAATGTCGGAGGGCTCCAATGCAAATGCCGTGTCAACGACTCCCAGCCGCAGCAGCTGATGATCCATATCCAGTACCAGGCTTCCCTTGAAAAATCCGAAATCATAACGGTAAGTCTCTGTGAAGCTGTCACGCAGCGGCTTGTTGGCATCATAACACTTGATATATTCCCGGAAATCATCCAGTGTCATGGAATTCAACACACCATCCGGCAGATCGATCTTGGCTGCACACTCCTTACAGAGATTCTGCCCTTCCACTGCGGATGCCAGCAGTCTCGGTGTCGGACTTCCGCAGATCGGACATAACTTTTTGTTGTTTGTAAATAATCCCATCGTTTTACCCTCCTTAAGAATGTATATGGATTACATGATCTCAATTAACTTTTTCCGATGAAACCCGCAGATTCCCGCTGCGATACGATCCGGTATTCTGTGAAGCATACTATTGTAGTTTTCCACGGAATCGTTATAAATCAGTCCACTGGTCTCCACCATATGTTCATAGCTTTTTGCTGCTTTCCAGTACTTCTGATAAGTCTCCTGTGCCTGCAAAAGCGGCATGCTTTCCGAGATCTCTGCAATTTTTTTCTGTACTCTCAATAATTCTCTCTGTTGTTCTGCCACCCATTCCGGCAGTCCGGCCTCTCCGGCAGTCTGTGCACTCTCCAGCGAATGTTTCATTCTACGGAAAGTCTCCGCATCCATGGTCTGTCCGAGAAACTCCGCCAATCCTTCCAGTGCCTCCCGCTCTGCGGAGAGCTGTACCAGAGTCTGGTGCATGGCATTCCGGATATTTTCTTCCTGTGTCTCCAGCTTACGCCGCACCGACAATAGCCAGACACCAAAAAGGGAGGCAAGCAGCAACACGATAATCACAATTTCCATCGTTAACTCTCCCTCCCCTTTTCGTCTTTTTAAGATCTTTTCAAACTATCTTACTGCACAAAGTAAAGTCCGTCATAACCATTCATATCAGACATAGCGATCAGTGTTACAGTATCTCCCACCTCAGACAAAAATCCGGCATAGGTAACCTCTGTTCCACCAAAATCAAGTGTCATCTTGATAGCTGTGTTGTCATCGGAATACTCATAAGTACCTTCTGCATTTCCGCCGCCCTGTACCATGGTAACTGCACCGTCTTCACCAAATACAAGCTGTAAGGTACCGCCATAAGTCTCCAGTGTTGCGTTCAGATCCTCTTCCTCCATCTCAACACCATCGATCATACCGCCGGCAAAGTTCCATTCTGTACCACTCAGATCCGGGATTTCCATAACTGCCACCTGTAACAGGGGACCGCCCTCTGCTTCCGTTCCTGCCTCTGCAGTGGTCTCTACCGGAGCTTCTGCCACTTCCTGGGTCTGTACTTCCTGGGTCACTTCTTCGTTGGTGTTCTCCACAATTACCTCTTCCTCACCACAGGCTGCCAGTGACAATGCCAGTACCAGTCCCATTGCGCATGCAAAATATTTTTTCTTCATAATAGTTTCCTCCTTCTTACAACAGTTCTCTGTTGTCTGAAGATAGTGTACCTTATTTTTTCCATTTATGACCGTTTTTGACACCAATCGACCCAAATATGACATGAAACGACCGGAGAAAAAATTCTCCGGTCGTTTTATGCTAAAAATGTCTGGTTTTTACGAAAGAAATAGGAAAAAAATTTGTCTTTCAGTTCCGAATATTTTCCATGCGGAATCGGGATCTGGGTACCGTCCGACAGGATCACTGCTTTGTTAGATATGCTCTTTACATAATCCATATTGATCATATATGACCTGTGGCAACGGACAAAGCATTCATAATCCTTCAACTGTTCGCACAAATCGTCCAGTTTACCAACGCTGTCCAGTACTTCTCCGTCCTCTTTGTGAAGCAGCAGATTCCTCCCCGTTACCTCGCAATACTTCAGTTTGTCCAGTTCCAGCCTTGTGATTCCCGTCTTACATCGCAGGATCAGACTGTTCTTTTCATTCTTGAGGCACTCCCTGAGTACCGAATCCATCAATCGGTAGAAGCTCTCCTGCCAGATAGGCTTCAACTGATAAAAATAGGCCCCCACTTCATAGGAATCCACAGCGTATTCCGAAGAGGATGTCAGATAAATGATCTTCACCGAAGTATCATACTTACGGATCTCTCTGGCGGCACTGATTCCATCCTGTCCCGGCATCAGAACATCCAGAAATATAATATCCAGCCGGGTCCCCCGCTCTACTTCCGACAGCAAATCCAGAGGACTGTGAAATGCTGCATAAGTAATATCCCGATTCCGTTCTACCCGATATCTGTCCATCAGAACGCTTAATTCCTTAAGTACTGACAGATCGTCATCACAAAAAGCTACTTTTATCATGATTCTTCCTTTGCCGCACAAACCGATGCAGCTCATTCGTTTTATCGTATGTGTCTTGACATGTTTTTCTACGCTTATTACAATAATTATATCCGTACATCGATGTACGATGCAAGGATAATTTTGAGAAAGGCATATTTTTGATGTCATCAAACGAAGAAAACGGAAAAAGTGAAAAAAGACTGATGTCCATCGGAGAAGTCTCCAAAGCGATCGGCATCACCAGAAGAATCATATTGAACTACGAAGCCAAAGGTCTCCTGCTTCCGGATAAAAAAGAAGGAACTGCCGGGAATCGCTATTATACCCCGGATTCCATCTCCCTGATCCGCTCCATCCGGGTACTGCAGAATTTAGGGCTGTCCCTGGATGAGATTTCCTCCTATTATAATGGATCCACGGATCTGGAACCATTGATCGAACGTCTGGAAGCCTTACGAGACGGCCTGACGCAGAGTATCGAGAAGTTAAAGCAACGTACTGCGTCCCCGGCTGCTTCCGTGATACAGTTTCTTACCCTCCCCGCCCAGACGGTGTACTGCCGCAAGGGGGCTTTTAACGGAGTGGAAGAACGCAAAGAATTCCTGCGGGAGGTCTTCATGGAAGCCATTCATCTGTACGGCTCCGACAGCAGTAAGCGGATGTTTTTCATTGAGTACAATCTGGAACATCCGGAAGAATTCACCTGTTGTATCTCCGTACCTCCTGCCAGCAAGGGAGAACATGTGGTGCATCTGCCGGAGCAGAAAGCTCTCGGCATCTTCTATCACGGCTGTTACGAATCACTCCCGGATGCCCGTAGAGAACTGTCTGCCTACGCAGCTGCGCAGAATCTGTCTCTGTCAGGCACGGTACGGCATACTTATCTGGAAGGTCCTCCCCAGCATAAGGATCCGGCGAATTTTATCACTCAGGTGGCTCTTGTTTTACAATGATTCAGTCAAACAGGATTTCCTCCACCGTTACGAACTGAAAGCCTCTTTTCTGCAGAATATCCACTACTTCCAGTGCTGCGGTGACAGAAGTCTCATAATAATCATGCATCAGAATAATATCGCCGTCCCCCGCCTTCTCCACCACTTTGGACGCAATACAGTCTGCATTGTGGGAACACCAGTCCAGAGGATCGATATTCCACAGAACCGGGAACATATTCAGTTCTTTCTCAAAGCTTTTGTCCCAACTGCCGTAAGGCGGCCGGACAAAGCTTATTTTCTCCCCTGTGATTTCTTCGAGAATTTCATTGGTCTGCACCAGTTCCTCCCGAAAGGTCTCCCGGTTGCGGGAAGTGAGCTGGATGTGACTATAGGTATGATTCCCGATCAGATGTCCTTCGTCCTGTTCTCTCCGGATAATGTCCGGGTAATTCTCCGCATTCTCTCCCGTCACGAAAAAAGTAGCTACCACTCCCCGCTCCTTCAATCCATCCAGAAGCTGTTCCGTATACTTCGGATGCGGCCCGTCGTCAAAGGTCAGCGCGATCTTTTTCGGTTCTCCTGATGTCCCGCACACGCCGGTGTCTGTTTCTATATAGGTTCCATATGATTTCTGCTCTGCGTATCGTTCCGTTCCCACTGCCAGACACAAGATTCCCAGAAGCATGTCAAAGATCAGAATTCCCGCCAGTACTTTTTTCATTTCAAGCCGTCCGTTTCACGCTTTCACAGAAAATATATGCATTCTCAAAAGTGACCATTCCTGCTGCCGCAATAAAACATGCTTGCAAAAAAGGAGACCCGAGACTCTCATCTCCCGGATCTCCTCTGTATGTTACTTTTTTATTTATACTCAGATCTTGAATACGGAAATCTCGTTCTTAAGTCCTTCCATATTCTCATCCAGTACACTTGCAGTAGTGCTCAGCTTCTCCACATGGTTCAGAAGCTTATTGGCCACATCGTTGACGGTCTCGGCACTGCCTGCGGTCTCTTCAATGATATCGGAGATATTCTTCACGGCTGCCACAGCAGCGCTACGCTCACCGTCTGCCTTCTCCGTGCTTACCACGATATCTTTCAGTCCCTCGATCAGCTGGCCCATACGCTCCTGCATCTCGCGGAATACTGCGATCACTTCTTCCACAGCTTTGGTCTGGAGTTCTACCATTGCTTTCGCCTGGCTTGCACTCTCCACGCTGTTCTGGGTCTGGGCTGTAATGTTGGCCACATTGTTGCGGATCTCGCCGGCTGCCTTTGCAGAATCATCTGCCAGCTTACGGATCTCTTCTGCTACTACAGCGAAGCCTCGTCCAGCCTCTCCCGCTCTGGCTGCCTCGATAGAAGCATTCAATGACAGCAGGTTGGTCTGCTCTGTGATCTCTGTGATCGTAGCTACGAAACTGTTGATGATCTCAGATTCCTTGCGAAGAGATTCGATACTCTCACTCACTTTCACAGTCATCTGTGTTGTCTCGCCAGCACGATCACCCAGTACCTGTACGATCTCCATTCCCTTGTTGATCATGCCTTCCGTCTCGCCTACCAGCTTCTCCACACGTTCTACCACATGGCTGACTTCCTGGATCTCATTGGAGAGGATATCGGTCTTCTCCACGCACTCCTGTGCATGTCTGGACTGTTCTTCCATACCTTCGTTGATCTCACCGATGGCACGGGTAATATCCTGTGAATACTCATGAATCAGTTCAGAAGCCTGTCCCACGTTCTGTGCAGACACTTCCAGCTCTCCGGTAGCATTGCTTACCTGATTGACCAGCTTCTTCGTATTCGTGATCATGTTGGTAGCCGAGCCTGCCAGATCCTGGAACTCATCATGTCCCTTGGCAGATACGGTAACCGTCAGATCACCCTTCGCCACATCACCGAACTTTCTGGAAATGCGTCTCATGTTATTCTCAATACCTGCAGTGATAAAGATACCTACGATCACTACGATCACACATGCCAGGATCACCAGACCGATGGTCATGTTGCGGATCTCGGTAGCCTGACTGGTCACTACTCTCATAGGTACCAGTGCACAGGTGGTAAAGCCGATATCTGCACTGTGGCTGTAAATGAAAAGATACTTCTCACCCTGGAAATCTACCTCCGCAGTACCTGCATCCGCTACTGCCTCATCCATGACAGCTGTATAATACTCCTGTCCGGAGAATACATTTCCCTCTTCCGGAAGGACACTTTCTTTTCCTTCTTCTACGTTCTCAACAACCAGTTCTCTGCCTCCGGGAGTTACAAATCCGATGATACTGCCGTCTCCGATATCGATCTCTTCCATGAAATCCGTAATAGCAGAAGGCTTGATATCGATGACAACGCAGGCATTGTTCGACTGGCTCATCATTTCGAAGGCCATAATATAATCTTTTTCGGTCTCCGTTACCTTTTCATCCAGTACAGGATGACTGTCGATCCACTGCGGGATACTTCTTCTGCCTTCCCCGCTTGCCACGTCTTCCTTGTACTCATCCAGGAAACCGTCCACACCGGATGAAAGCTTAGTGGACAGAAGGTTTACTCCCTTCTTGGGAATAATGTGCATGTGGCTGATGAACGGGTTGGAGGTCTGCACCGACAGAAGGTTGGACTTCGTAGATGTCAGGAAATTCAACTTATCCACGGGATTATCTTCGAACATTCCCAGGAAATATTTCCGCAGATCATCATCGTAAGCATATTTCAGACCCTCTGAGCGGATAAAATCACAGCTCATATTCAGATTTTCCGTGGCCATACGCATCGTCTGTAATGTGGAATCGGTGAATTTCTCGCTTAATCCTTCTGCGGATTTCTGGTATGCTGACACACCGATGATCACCATAAACACAATAGGCACCAGGAAACATACAACGATCTTGTTGCGGATGCTGAGCAGTTTCGAGCTCTTTCCACTCTTTTTCTGCTTCGGAGCCTTTTGCTTCTTCTCCGCAGATGCCTTCTTTCCCTTCACTGCTTTTTCAGGCTTCGGCTTCTTTTCGGAAGTCGTCTCTTTTTTCACCGTAAAAAGAGATTTCTTTGGTTTTTCAACATTCGTACTCATTTAATACCCTCCGGTACTTGTTATACATATTTAGAATTATAGCATAATAATTACCAGAATGGAACAACATTTTCTGTCATTTGCTACGCTTTTTGTATATTTTTAGTTAAAATTTATCTTCGTCAGAAAGGTCTCAGGGAACTTCTCTTCCTCCGCCAGATTTAGGATACGTATCTGCAATTCCTGCCGTTTTCGAAGGTCATCCCCACCATCTGGCAATGTTCCTTCCGCCGTTTGCTTTCCACCTGCTGTAAGGATCCGACTGCCCACCATGGCTGCACCGCTCAGTGCCGTATTGCCGCCGGTCACCGTGCAATCTGCCAGTTCTTCCGGAAGCAGCCCGATAGCCACAGCCGCCTTCGGATCCAGATAATAACCGAATCCTCCCGCCAGCACCACTTTCGAAATGTCCGAAAATCTTATGCCATAGCTGTCCGCCAGAATCTCAATGCCTGCGGCAATGGCTCCTTTTGCCAGCTGCACTGCACGCACGGACTCCTTCGTCACCAGCACATCGCCGATACGGACTCCTTTCGTAAAATAAGGTTCCTTCAAAAGACCCTGTCCGTCCATCAGCCCCTCTTCCAGAAGTTTTTGTAACAGTCTCACCATATCCGCGCCCCAGATGCCCCGGTTGACTCCGCCTTCGAAGGCAGGGCCTGCCGCCGTGGCACAGGCATGTAATCTGTGCCGGTTTCCAAGTGCCATCTCCCCGTTGGTTCCAAGATCGATGAGCAGGGTGGAGGCCTCCTGTTCCAGCATTCCACTGGCCAATATTCCGGCAGTGATATCGCCGCCTACAAAGGCTGACAATCCCGGTATGATATGACAGGCCACTCCTGCAATTTCTGTCTCCACTGCGCCGCTATGACTGACTGTAAAAGGTGCTTTGCCCAGTTCCTCCGGATTCCAGCCCATGAGCAGATAGGTCATGGTGGTATTTGCCGCAACGACCATCTGCAGAGTCTCCTGCGGCTGCAGCTTTTTGGAAAAACGCTGCACTCCTTTTTCCATGAGGTCACGGACTTTTTTCTGCATATCTGCCGCTTTTCCCGGATCCTTTGCTGCCTCTATCCGTGAGAGCACATCGGCACCATAGCTGACCTGGGGATTCACACTGGGAAAGCTGTCCACCACTTTACCGGTCATGTCATACAACTGCATGGCAATGGTAGTGGTACCAATATCCACAGTCATCAGCCGTTTACCGTCCGGATTTTGTAATGTTAACGGAGGAAGTTCCAGCTTTTCCGTCACCACCTGCATCCCCCGGATCACTCCTGGACATCTGCCACAACCGGTACAGATCAGGCATCTGGTTCCCTTTTTTCCTGTGGGATTGGTACTGCTCGTATTATACAAACTGATTCCTCTCTTCATCGTAATGATAGTCAATGGCTGCCAGTTTATCTGTGATCTCCTGTTCCTTCACATCCAGATCATCGCAGAGCTGTTTCAGGCTTCCGTAGAAATCACGGAGTTTTAAATTTATAAAGCTTAATAACATTACGGGATCCTGTGGTATCATAACGTTTTCCTCTCTTTTCCTGTTTTTGACAGAGTTATATTGTAAACGAAAGGAGCAAAAATGACAAGTATCATCATCTTTGCTCCTGTTTTATTTTACAGATTATTGATTTTTCGATCCTTTTTCGCACTTGGCGGCCAATTGATCATTCTCCACGGTAATGACAATGGTATCGCCTTCTTCTACCTGATCTGCCAGGATCATCTTGGCTGCCAGGGTCTCCACGTACTTCTGGATATAACGCTTCAAAGGCCGTGCACCGTAGACCGGATCATAAGCATTGTCCACGATATACTGCATAGCTTCCTCCGACAGACGGATGGTCAGCTGCTTATCCTCCAGACGTCTGTTCAGATCGGCAATGATCAGATGAATGATGCCGCCGATATTGTCCTTGGTCAGAGGCTTGAACAGGATTGTCTCATCCAGACGGTTCAAAAACTCCGGACGGAAATGTGCCCGCAGATCATTCATGACTGCTGCCTCTGCTTCCGGCTTGATGGTACCGTCTTCATTGATACCGTCCAACAGATAACTTGCGCCGATGTTGGAGGTCATGATCAGAATGGTATTCTTGAAGTCCACCGTACGTCCCTGAGAATCCGTGATACGGCCGTCATCCAGTACCTGTAACAGTACATTGAATACATCGGGATGTGCCTTCTCGATCTCATCGAACAGTACCACGCTGTAAGGTTTTCTCCGGACAGCTTCGGTCAGCTGACCACCTTCCTCATATCCTACATATCCGGGAGGCGCTCCGATCAGACGAGAGACAGAATACTTCTCCATGTACTCACTCATATCGATACGCACCATATTATTCTCATCGTCGAACAGTGCTGCCGCCAGACTCTTGGCCAGCTCCGTCTTACCGACACCGGTAGGTCCCAGGAACAGGAAGGAGCCGATGGGCTTGCTGGGATCCTTGATCCCGGCTTTGGAACGGATGATGGCTTCGGTGACTTTGGTCACACCCTCATCCTGACCCACCACACGTTTGTGCAATTCTTCGTCCAGATGGAGGGTCTTGTTACGCTCACTCTCGGTCAGTTTGGCTACCGGAATGCCGGTCCAGCGGGAAATAATCCTTGCGATCTCTTCCTCCGATACTTTTTCATGTACCAGAGACAGATCGGATTCTCCTACCTTATCCTCTTCCTGTGCCAGCTGCTTCTCCAGTGCGGGCAGTTCGCTGTATTTTAATCTGCCGGCCTTTTCATAGTCTCCTTCCCGCTCTGCGATCTGGATCTCATTATTCATGCGGTCTCTCTCTTCCCGCAGTTTGGAAAGTTTATCCACAGATGCCTTCTCGTTATCCCACTGTGCCTTTTTAGTGTTGAACTGATCCTTTAACTCTGCCAGTTCCTTCTGCAGATCTGCCAGACGTTCCTTACTGATCCGGTCATCCTCTTTTTTCAGAGCGGTCTCCTCGATCTCCAGCTGTGTCACCTTACGCTGCAGTTCATCCAGCTCCGTAGGCATACTGTCCATCTCGGTCTTGATCAGGGCGCAGGCCTCATCCACCAGGTCAATGGCCTTATCCGGCAGAAATCTGTCGGTGATATAACGGTTGGAAAGCACGGCTGCACTTACCAGTGCGTTATCCATGATCTTGACACCGTGATATACTTCGTAACGATCCTTCAGTCCACGCAGGATAGAGATCGTATCCTCCACGGTGGGTTCTTCTACCATAACCGGCTGGAAACGACGTTCCAGAGCGGCATCTTTTTCAATATACTGTCTGTATTCATCCAGTGTGGTGGCACCGATACAGTGCAGTTCACCACGGGCCAGCATGGGCTTCAACATATTGCCCGCATCCAATGCGCCGTCGGTCTTGCCGGCACCGACAATAGTATGCAGTTCATCGATGAACAGAATGATCTGTCCGTCACTGTTCTTCACATCATCCAGTACGGCCTTCAGACGTTCCTCGAATTCACCTCTGTATTTGGCACCGGCTACCAGTGCGCCCATATCCAGTGCGAAGATCTTCTTATCCTTCAATCCCTGAGGGACATCGCCCTTGACGATACGCTGTGCCAGACCCTCCACCACGGCGGTCTTACCGACACCGGGTTCACCGATCAGCACGGGGTTATTCTTTGTCTTACGGGACAGGATACGTACCACATTACGGATCTCGCTGTCACGTCCGATGACGGGATCCAGCTTCTGGTTCCTTGCTTTCTCCACCAGATCCTGCCCGTATTTTTCCAATGTATCATAGGTTGCTTCCGGGTTGTCACTGGTGACTCTCTGGTTGCCTCTTACGGTAGACAATGCCTGCAGGAAACGTTCTCTGGTGATGCCGTATTCCTTCCAGATCTCGGCGATCTCCTTGTTGGGATTCTTGATCATGGCAAGGAACAGATGCTCTACGGAGACATATTCGTCACCCATCTGTTTTGCTTCGTCCGATGCGCTTACCAGTACCTTGTTCAGATACTGACCGACATAAGGCTGACCACCCTGCACCTTTACTCTCTTCTCCAAAGCCTGTTTTGCACGGTTTACAAAATGATCCTTCTGGATCTCCATCTTTTCCACAAGCTTTAAGATCAGACTGTCATCCAGCGTCAGCAGACTGTACAGCAGATGTTCCTGTTCGATCTCCTGATTGCCATATTCCATGGCGAGCTTTTCACAGCCATTGACTGCTTCTATGGATTTCTGTGTAAATTTATCAATATTCATAATCGTTCGCCTCCTCACATAAGGTTATGCAATTTGCAACTATTCAGAGCCATTAAATATTGCCTGAGCTTTGTTGATTGCTTGCATTCATAAAAAGCTTTGGCAATATTTATTTGGCATAGAACAGACTCACATGCTTTCTGTCTCATCTGTTCTATAGTTAATATAACACATAGTCAGAGAAAATCAATTAAGAAATTATAAACTTTATATGGAATCTTTCGAAAATTATTTTCCATTCACGCGGAAGATTAATGCCGTTAGGAGAAAAATCACTCTCCAGATACTCATTTTTCACAATTTAAGTATCTATGCCTGAAATTTTTCTGTATAGACCCATACGCCACATATATTCCTGAAATATTGCATTGAAAAGTACCTGCGGATCACTTTTTTCTCTATAGACCCAAAATAGCGCCGTCCGGTGTCGTGTTTGCAAAAACACGGCATCTTGGCAGCGCCATTTCTCTTTTTCCGTTATTGTAACCTACAGTAACACTTTATTTTTCGGTAACGCCCTTTACTTCATATCCTGCGTCAACTACAGCCTTGGTCAGTACTTCGTCTGCCACATCAGAAGCCAGTTCCACAGTAGCATTCTTCTGCTCCAGGCTCATGGTTACGGCCTTTACGCCCTCTACGGCCTCCAGTGCCTTCTGTACGGTCCCGGTGCAGTGGCTGCACATCATTCCTTCGATACTGATTACTTTTGTCATTGTGTTTGTCCTCTCTTTCTCTTCTTTGCTATTTTGCTCTGCGGGGGCTTCCAGTATGCACTGTTCTCCCTCCACAGCTGCCTGCGTTGTCTCCTGTTCCGTCCGGGCTGCTTCCGGCATTCCTGTTTTCAGCGGAGTAAATCCGCTCTTAAAGCCTCTCAGCCGCAGGGCATTTCCCACGACAAAGATACTGCTTAAACTCATGGCTGCCGCGCCGAACATGGGATTCAGGCGAATTCCAAAAGACGGGTACAGCACACCGGCTGCCAGAGGGATGCCGATGCAGTTGTAGAAGAAAGCCCAGAACAGATTCTCCTTGATGTTGCGGATCACGGAACGGCTCAGTTTCATGGCCGTCACGGCATCCCGCAGATCATTTTTCATCAGAATAATATCTGCGCTCTCCATGGCTACATCCGTGCCTGCACCAATAGCCATGCCTACATCTGCGGCTGCCAGTGCGGGGGCATCGTTGATGCCGTCACCGATCATGGCTACCTTATGGCCCTGACGTTTCAGCTCGCTGACCTTTTTCTCCTTATCCTGTGGCAGTACTTCTGCCACGACCTCAGAGATACCCAGCTTCTGTCGTACAGCTTCTGCAGTACGGTGGTTGTCTCCGGTCAGCATGATGACTTTGACACCCATTTTCTCCCAGACACGAATAGCTTCATAAGAAGTGGCCTTAACAGTATCCGCCACGCCGATGACTCCTAAGAATCTTCCTTCCTGTGCCACAAGGAGCGGTGTCATGCCTTCGTCCGCCATCCGGTTCAGACCTTCTGTGGCTTCCTCCGGCAGAGTGATATGATTCTCCTGCAGAAAGGCAAGGTTACCTACATAGAATTTTGTACCGGCAGGAATTATCACGCTACTGGCACCCGATACTGTATTTCTCGCCATCTGGTTCTGTTCCGTTGTCTTGCCGGAGCCATCTGTGGTGTCGTTCTGTTTTCCGGCATAAAATACCGCCGTAGGGCCGTCATTTTTTACTGATTCTACCGCACGGAATTCTGCTGCCAGTGTACCTTCCACGCCACGGCCGAAGGTTGCCTTGAAATCCACGATCTCGGGAATTGCCAGACCGAACTGCTCTGCCCATTCCACTACAGCTTCCGCCAGCGGATGCTCACTTTTTTTCTCAAGAGCTGCTGCGATCTGCATCATGGCATCCATCGGGAAGTCGCTCTGATAACCGCCTGCTTCTTCTACCTTTAACTTACCGCTGGTGATGGTTCCGGTCTTGTCCAGTACCACAGTGTCAATCTCTTTGGCCTGCTGCAGGGCCTCACCCGTCTTGATCAGGATACCATTGCTGGCACCTACGCCGGTTCCCACCATGATAGCCACGGGTGTTGCCAGTCCCAACGCACAGGGGCAGGAAATTACCAATACGGCAATGGCTGTGGAAATGGCAAACTCCGCGGTAGCACCGCTTATCAGCCACACGATCAGGGTGATCAGGGAAATGGTCATGACCGTCGGCACGAATACACCGGCCACCTTATCTGCCAGCTGTGCAATGGGAGCCTTGCTGGCACTGGCCTCTTCCACCAGACGGATGATCTGTGCCAGTGTTGTGTCATCGCCAACACGATCCGCACGACATTTTAAGAAGCCCGCCTTGTTCACGGTAGCGGAGACCACATGGTCACCTGCCTGTTTCTCCACCGGAACACTTTCACCAGTGATGGCCGCTTCATCCACACTGGAGTTGCCTTCTAACACGATACCGTCCACCGGTACCAGACTTCCGGGCTTTACCAGAAAAATATCGCCTTTCTGCAGGCTCTCCGTGGGCACTTCCTTTTCCTGTCCGTCCTCGGTCACAAGAATTGCCACCTTGGGAGCCAGATTCATCAGCTTGGTGATGGCTTCACTGGTCTTTCCCTTGGAACGGCTCTCCAGATATTTTCCAACGGTGATCAGAGTCAGTATCGTACCGGAGGATTCAAAATACAGATCGTGGGCATAATGCTCTACCACTGCCATGTCACCATAACCCAGGCCGCAGCTGATCCGGTACATGGCGAAAATGCCGTACACCAGTGCCGCGCCAGATCCCAGAGCGATCAGGCTGTCCATGTTCGGACTGCGGTGCGCCAATGTTTTGAAACCTACAGAGAAAAACTTCCGGTTCACATACAGAATCGGCAATAACAGTAAAAACTGCGTCAATGCAAAATTCATGGCATTGGCATTGCCGTGCATCGTGTTTACGATAAATGCCGGAACCGGAATTCCGAACCATTCTTTCAGCATATGGTGCATAGACACATACATTAACGGGATCAGGAATCCAATGGAGATTCCCAGACGCCATTTCATGGCTCTTGCGTCTGCATCCAGCTTCTGCTGCAGCTCTTGTTTGCCATCGGCTGTGGACTTTCCTGTACTTCCCGCATTCCCGGAAGTGCTCTGTCCGCCTGCACCTGCCACACTGCCTTCGGTCATTACCGAAGCACCGTAGCCTGCTTTCACCACAGCATCGATAATTTCCGCCGAAGTGATCTTCGTCTCGTCATAGGTCACATCCATAGTCTCCGTCAGCAGATTTACGGATGCTTTTTCCACATTTTCCAGCTTGTTTACTGCCTTTTCCACATGGGAAGAACATGCGGAACAGGACATTCCTGTAACATGATATCTTTCCTTCATAATACCCTTGCCTTTCCATGACCTGCAAAGTCTCCGGTGCTTTCAATGCACCGCAGCAGCACAAATTTACAGGTTTATCTGCGACCATTCCGCCGCTTATTTCAATTTCTTCACAAGTTCCACTGCCTCATCTACTATAGCAGTATTCCCCTTCCGGATCTCTTCCACCACACAGGTCTCCATATGTTCCTTCAGGATTGCATAGCCAAAGGCCTGTAAAGCACTCTCCACGGCAGCTACCTGTGTGAGAATATCACCGCAGTAACGGTTCTCTTCCAGCATCCGGCTGATACCGTTTAACTGTCCGCTCATACGGCTTAAACGGTTCTGTAATTGTTTTCTTTCTTTTTCGGAGCGGGGCGTTGCCTTCTGGTGACAATGACAACATTCCATGCCTTTTTCTTCCATTTTTTCTTCCTTTTGTTCTGCCATAATTTTCCCCTTCCTGAGCCTCCGGCACCGGAATCCGAATTTTCCAGAATCTTCCCGGTTCTACACATATGCTGTTTCCGGCCTGCATATCAGTGCACGCAACATGCTGCCGGATCTTTCGTTGCAGCCATACGCAAAATACCCTACAGGGGTATCTTGTTTTCTTCTACAAGATATACCCCCATAGGGTATTTGTCAAGAGGTACTTTCTAATTCCTGCCAGTTCACCTCTGACCAAAACAGATCCTTACGATCTGCATCTTCATGATTCTGTCGCCGGTTCTGGCGAGGAAGCGGAATAATCCGCTGACGGAAGGGTCTCGGAGATCATTATATCCCAGCATATAGCCACGGCTTGTGACCTGCAATCTGCTGTCCCACGGGGAAATCTCACTTTTCGCATCCGAAACCGCAAAATATGCACCCACATCCTGAATTTTAGCGCTCCTGAGCCATGTCTTTGCTATCATCTTAACCGCTGTCCGGTTCGCCGCGTCAAATACCAGCACACCACCGGGAAAACTGTCAGCCATTGCCTGTACCAGCGTCCTGACTTGCTCCGTCAGAAAATAATAGAATACTCCGGAGGCAAAAAATATTGCCCCTTCGGACGCGTCGATTTTGGTAAACCATTCCGTATCATTCAAATTGCAGGGAATATTTTCCTCACGGTCTCCGGCGGGCAGTAATTGATTGCGTACGGCGATAACATCCGGAAAATCCAGATTGTAAATTTTACAGCTGCCATTGTCACAGGCTCTGCCGGTACCGTCAAGTCCACAGCCCAAATTGACCACCGCCGCATCAGGATGATCTGCCAGGTAATTTTGTACCTCCCATGCAAGGTCATTCTGCCGCATGGCAACCTCCAGCGAACCGAAACGCTGCATCAGGCCGTGGGATTTTTTCTCCACCTGTGAAAAATCATAGTCGATCTGGTCGATCAGGTGTACCGCCATCTCGTCCCGATATAGGTTCGGATACAACTCCGAGCATAGCTTCCGGGAATAAAGCGGGATGATCAGTGTCTCCTGTACGGTGTTCTTCTCAATCTTGTATTTCATGGACATCTCTCACTTTCTTGCATTTTTGCCATTTCTTTTTTGTTAGTTTTGTCTAACCGCTGTATAGAGTTATGTGGTTAGCTTGTGCTAACTTAAATGCCTTAGAAAAGCCGCATTACTGCGGCCTTTCAACTGACTGTTTTTGGTTTTCGTTTCTATTATACTGAACTTATTTCTGTTTTGCAAGGTAGATTTCCACCAATAGATATTTCTTGTCTTCTTCCCAGTTATAGTAGAACTGAATCAGTCCGATGCGGCTCCTGGTGCCGGTCTTCTCATTCAACGCAGAAAACATGCCGCTAGAGCAGCGCACGGGAGACAAATAAGGCTGTCGGCGATCACCGGCACCGACAAGAAAAATCCCACTGCCTTGAACGCAGTGGGATTCCCGGTTTTGCTTTTCCATAATAGAAAACAGCTAATGAAAGCATGGTCTCTCCTTATACAGACTGGAAACCGCCTTCCAGATCTTCGATGATATCATCAATATTCTCCGTACCGATGGACAGACGAATGGTATTGCCGTAAATACCCTGTTCGTTCAGTTCTTCCTCAGACAACTGTGCATGCGTGGTGGAAGCCGGATGGATGACCAGAGACTTCACATCTGCCACGTTTGCCAGCAGTGAGAACAGCTCCAGATTGTCGCAGAACTTCTTGGCTGTCTCCTTGCCACCTTTGATTTCGAAAGTGAAAATGGAGCCGCCGCCGTTGGGAAAATATTTCTTATACAATGCCTGCTGCTCCGGATCCGTGGATACGGAAGGATGATGCACGCGCTCTACCTGAGGATGATTGTTCAGATACTGTACCACCTTCAGTGCATTCTCTACATGACGTTCTACACGCAGAGACAACGTCTCCAATCCCTGTAAGAAAATAAAAGCATGCACGGGAGAAATGCATCCGCCCATATCACGCAGAAGCATTGCACGGATTGCTGTCACAAAAGCCGCGCCCGGTGCTGCCTTGGTGAAAGTCACACCATGATAGCTGGGATTCGGAGTGCACAGATGAGGGAACTTGCCGCTGCCCTCCCAGTCAAATTTACCATTTTCCACGATCACACCGCCTAAGCTGGTGCCGTGTCCGCCGATGAACTTCGTAGCAGAATGTACCACGATATCTGCACCGTACTCAAAAGGACGTACCAGATAAGGGGTTGCAAAAGTATTGTCTACTACCAGAGGCACCTTGTGTGCATGGGCGATCTGTGCCAGACGCTCGATGTCTACCACATCAGAGTTGGGGTTGCCCAGAGTCTCGATGTAGAGAGCCTTGGTGTTCTCCTGAAAGCTTGCTTCGATCTTATCATAATCGGAAGGAGCCACGAAAGTGGTGGTCACACCGTAGTCCACCAGAGTATGCGCCAGCAGATTGTAGGTGCCGCCGTAAATATTATTTGCAGAAATGATATGATCTCCCTGTTTTGCCAGGTTCTGGATCGTGTAGCAGATAGCTGCTGCGCCACTGGCTACCGCCAGAGCTGCGGTACCGCCTTCCAGTGCTGCAATACGCTGCTCGAAGACGCCCTGTGTCGGGTTGCCCAGACGACCGTAGATCTCACCCGGATCTTCCAGTCCGAAACGGGCTGCTGCGTGATCGCAGTTGCGGAATACATAAGAAGATGTCTGATAAATGGGAACAGCTCTTGCACCGGTCACGGGATCGGGCTGCTCCTGTCCCACATGTAACTGTAATGTCTCGAATTTCAGATTACGCTCTGCATAGGGCTTTTTGCTCATGTTCTGCCTCATTTCTGCACTTTGATGTGCTATGTATTATTGCGTAACGATCCTGGCGGAACCGTTACAATTTCTATAAAAACATGCTAAAACACATTGCAAAATCTGTCAATGTAAAACTTTAGCGCAGCAGATATTTTTGTCCACTGCGCCTCTATTCCTCTCCAGATTGCATTATATTACTTTACTTCACCAGCCGATCCTTATACTTCAGCCATTTTCCCGTACGTACCCTGTTAGTGAACAAAAATGCCCGTACGACCCAGTCCATGGTCATAGCGATCCAGACGCCGATGACGCCAAGTCCCAGACCCTGTCCCAGGATATATGCCATGCCCACACGGCAGAGCCACATGGAAGCGATCGCCACGATCATGGTAAATCTCACATCTCCCGCAGCGCGAAGTGCATTGGACTGTGCAAAGGACAACGGATGCACCAGCATACAACATACACAGCTGTAACATAACAGAAAAACAGTTATTTTCATTGTCTCCGAACTCAGATGATAGATTCCGCAGATCGGCCTTGCAAAAATAATCATGGGAATTCCCAACAGGATCATGCAGGCATATGCCGCCTTCATCATTTTTTTCAGATAATATAATGCCTGCTCTGTCTCTCCTGCACCGATGCACTGTCCGATCACAGTGATCATTGCTACACCGATGGCGTTGGCAGGGATCTGCTGAAAGCTGGCAATACTGCCTGTTACGGCATTTGCCGTCGTAGCAGCCATTCCAAAACCGGCGATCAGACTGGTGGTCAGAAGCTTACCGATCTGGAAGATACTGTTTTCCAGTCCGTTGGGAACACCGATATACAGAATCTTTCCCAAGATTTTCGTATCGACCCTCCAGTGATTGCTCACTATGATCTTGTCACTTTTTCCAAGCAGCACTATGATCATCACAGCCGACAATATTCTGGAAAACAGCGTGGACAAGGCAGCACCGGCAGCACCGATCCCTGCACCATAGATCAGGATCGCATTTCCGGCAATATTTACCAGATTTGCCACCAATGACACTTTCATGGACACCTTGGAATCTCCCACCGCACGGAACAGAGCCGCACCACCGTTATAAATTCCCAGAAAAGGAAAGGACACCGCCACAATATAAAAATAAATTCTTGCGGCATTCATGACATCCGCTTCCACATTGCCGTAAAGCAGTGCCAGCAATCCCTTGTTCCAGATCAGTGCTATCGTCATAAACAGAAGGGCCACACCTCCAACCGCTAAAAAAAGCTGATTGGAGGCCCGGCCTACCATTTCCTTATCTCCGTGTCCCATATATTGCGCCGCCACGACCGCACCGCCGCTGGCCATGGCCGTGAACAGACCGATCAATAACACACAGATACTGTCCACCAGGGAGATTCCGGATACCACGGCTTCTCCACAGCTGGCCGCCATCACCGTGTCCGCCATTCCCATTGCGATTGCCAAAAACTGCTCTATGATCAGCGGCCACAATAATTTTTTCAGTGCATCCTGTGAAAATAACATTTTTTTCTCTTCCGTCATATCTTACATCGTTCCTTTATCATCACATTAACAACTGCCAAAATATCACATTGTCATTGCATTGTAAATAGAAATGTAATTTTATGATTCAGTAACTATTCAGCACCCCATTCGCAAAACCGCCTCTACGAGGCTTTCCTGAATAACATGCTTGCATGTTATTTGCTCATAGTGGTTACTTCGCCCTATAAATAGTATCAAATGCTCTTACGAATGCAAGCATTCGACGCGCATTCAATACTATTTACATGGCTCTGAATAGTTACAGCTCCTGATATACGAAATAGTCCGCAGCGACCAGGCCGCCTTCCATACCCTGCTCATTGATGGCAAACAATCCGTCCTTGACACCGACCCAGCGGCCCGGAGTTGCTTCCACCATCTGTCCCACAGGCTGTAAATTTTCTTCTGCGGTTCCTACATAAAATGTACGGTAAATCTCCTTCTCCACCTTCATCTGGATATAAATGACATCACTGTTCCATTCGCCCAGACCGGTGCGCACTTCATCGTCCTTCGTCCAGTTGCCGGTGCGCTGCTGCAGGCTCATCTTTCCGTTTATTTTCTGCACCGCAAGTGCTGTATAGCAACCACCCAGCGATACCAGACCTGCCACATCCCCTTCTTTCATCTCTTCCAGATGCAGACAGGTGGTAATGGAGAATTCCGGTGCCGGCCATTTCTGCAATAACAGGTTACTGATATCGCACAGCTGCGTCTTCGGGTCTGCGGCCTGGGCATGAAGAATGAGCTGGCCGTTTTCCAGATCATACCATTCCTTTTTATAATTGGCATTCCACTGCCACTGTAATCCCAAATTTTCCCCTTCGAAGAAATCACTGTCCTCCGGTGCATCGATTGGGTACGTCGCTCCTACTTCCGGCTTTTTATAGCGCAGTACCGGTTCGCCGCAGCCGTCCACCTCATTCACACCGATCACCGGCCAGTCATTCTCCCAGTGCATAGGCTGCAAATGAACGATACGTCCTGCATTGCCCACATCCTGGAAATGCAGGAACCAGTCCTGTCCGTCCGGGGTATCCACCCAGGCACCCTGGTGAGGTCCGTTGACAGGAGAATTTCCCTGATGCAGGACGATTTTCTCTTCCCAGGGACCGTAAATATTTTTCGACCGCAGTACGGTCTGCCAGCCGGGCTTCACGCCCCCTGCCGGAGCGAAGATATAGTAATAGCCGTTTCTCTTGTACAGCTTCGGTCCCTCGATGGTGGGCTGGGTCGCATGGCCATCATAGATGAACTGACCGTCATCCAGCACTCCGGAGCAGTCCGGTTCGATGGGAGACATATACAGCATGCTCTTGAAACCGATACGGCTTCTGGCGAAAGCTGTCACCATGTATGCTTTGCCGTCCTCATCCCAGAAAGGACAGGGATCGATCCAGCCCACGACCTTACGCACATAAGCCGGCTCGCTCCACTTGCCGAAAGGATCCGTGGTCTTGCACATCATGATGCCCTCGTCCGGCATGGGGATAAATACGTAATAAGTTCCCTCATGATAACGGATGGCCGGTGCCCAGGTACCACAGCCGTGTACCGGCTTGTCATAATAGTCAAAGGGAAGCTTGTCAATGATGTAATTGATGACCTTCCAGTTCACCAGATCCTTCGAATGCAGCAGAGGCACTGCAGGGGTGTTACAGAAGCTGGAAGCGATCATAAAATAATCCTCTCCCACACGAATGGCATCCGGGTCCGAATAATCGGTATACAGGATCGGGTTGGTATAGGTGCCGTCGCCCTGATCAGCGATCCACATTTTATGTATCTTGGTCTTGTCCATAATTTCTCCATTCCGCAGCCTTTGCCGCCTTTTATTTACAAATGCAGGTGTTCAACACTCATTTGATAATAGTTACCTGTTTCTGAACAATTTCAGTATAACAGATGTTCCCTTGTATCGCGTGCCATTTTCCCATTAGTTTGTGTCAAATCTTGCATTTAGCAACTATAAATGTCATAATAGTGACAAAAGTTGCAGGAGGGAATCCCATTGAGTTTCTTTTACCAGAACCGTCAGGAACAGCTTTATTTATATTTATCCAAAAACAACCCCTATGCCGTCCATCTTCACAGACAGTTGGAGTTGATCTATGTATTGAGCGGTTCCACCACCGTCACCGTGGAACAGCAAGATTTTTTACTTACCCCCGGTCAGGGTGTTCTGGTTTTTCCGAACCAGATGCATGGCCTGAAGCATGTGGAACCCGGTCAGAATCTGCTCTGTATCTTCGAGCCGGATTTCTGCCACTCTTTCCGCCAGTTTTTCCAGAACAAAAAGCCTGCCCGCAATGACTTTACCGTCTCCTCCCTGTCAGAGCACAGCCGTATTGCCCTGCAGGGACTTAAAACACTGGCCGCTGCCATGGAAAAGGATCGTCCCACACCTCCGATGTACAAGTCTATGCGGAAGGGGATCTCACACTCCTGCTGGCAGACCTGCTGCCATCGTTGCCTCTGCAAGTGCGTAAAAACACAGATGACCTGGAATTGGAGCAAAGACTGCTTCTCTATCTGGATGCCCACTATACCGAAGAATTGTCCCTGGAAAGTCTCTCGAAAGAATTCGGTGTCAGCCGCTTTGTCCTGTCCCGGATCTTCACTGAGAAACTCCACACCACTTTTCCTGATTACGTGAACTCCCGAAGGCTGGACTATGCCAGAGATCTTCTATTGTCCACGGAGCTCTCCGTGACGCAGATTGCGCTGGATGTGGGATTCGGAAGCTCCCGCACCTTTTTCCGGGCCTTTCATTCCGCTTATCACACCACTCCCGGAGCTTACCGCAGGCAGAAAGAGTCTTCCTGATCCCTTCCCTTACGCTGTATCCACAGAAGTTCCTCTCCCGCCCGGATATAATCTTTCCAGGTACCGACGATCTGTCCCCGCTCCGGGATCTGGCACATTTCCACCGTCACCGCCGTATCCACGCCTTCCCTTGCCAGGCCCTCCTGATCAAATTCCATCAGCAGTTTTCCTTTGCGCACGATCTCGTTTTGCAGGACATTGCAATGATAATAGGCGCTGTGCAGTTCTTCCCTGTCTCTGCAGATATTCAACAGCAGTTCCAGTCCGCTGTCCGTGCGGAATCGGATCCGGTTTCCCATGGGATAGAGTTTCAATACCTTTCCTGCCGTGGGCGCATAGACCTTTCCATCCTCTGGCACGATGCTGATACAGCCAGTTCCGGCATCAGCGGTCTCTTCAGCGGTCTCTTCCATGCGCTTACGGATCTCTCCGTTCACCGGGCTGCCTATAGTGACACCTTCCCTCACCAGTTGCCTGGCTGCTGTATTTTTTCTCTCTTCCCTGTCTTCCCCTGTCTCTTCTGTTTCTTCCATTTTCCACCGGATACTCCTGCCAGACCAGAAGCCGACCAACAGTCCCAGCACTCCCGTTGCCACGATGTCATACATCTGCATGTTTCTACCTTCCTTTTTCCATGATAAGGTTCCCGCTCCTTATTCTGTCTCATTTTCGGGAAAACATGCCATTTTTTCATTCATAACTTCCAAAAGAAGTGCCGCCACGATTCCTGCCGCCATGCAGAACAGATTCCGGGATGCGGTCTCCGGAGATGTGGCAAAACTGTTCCATGGAACCGTCATCACTGTAGCTGCACTGATGATCCCGAAGATCCCGTGGGACATCCCCGCATACTGTTTTTCAAGCAGGCGGTTTACCAGCCTAGCCAGGCACACAAAAGTCACCACGCAGCCGGTCATTCCGGGAATCAACACCTCCGGCCGAAGATGACCGATCCCCTCTACGAACGGTGTATACAGCCCTAAGGGCATCAGTAGTGTAGAAAAACTCATCCCCGGAGCGATCACCGACAGAGCAAGGGCAAATCCACAGAACAGATACGCTCCGAGTCCCGGCTCCACTGCAGTCTTGGAAGTCTGCAACGAAAACAGCAAAAAAATCATTGCCGCAAACGTCACTCCGGAGACGATCCTGTTTCCTCCGGTCCTGCCCTGCTCTCCCGCTTCCCGCCACAGGGACGGCAGCATTCCGCCGATCAGCCCCACAAATACACAGACCGATTGCTCCGGATAGGTCTCCAACACATAAGAAAGCAGATTCGCCACACCTAAAAATCCCGCCGCAGAACCGATCATATACGGGAGCAATCGCGGCAGATGGGTCCGCCACTTATGTACCGGATCCGACAGCAGCTCCATGATCGGTCGATAGACTCCGAACACTACACTTAAAACGCCGCCGGATATCCCCGGGAGTACTGCTCCCAGACCGATCAGCGCCCCTTGTAATACTTTTCCCAAAAATCTAAGATCCATCGTCATTCTCCGCATCCTGTCACTCTTAAAATCATATGCTTTTTCCTTAGGAAAATAGGTCTAAAAATCAAAGATAATTATTGACATTTCGATCAGGGCAATGGTATACTCTAACCGTATTCTAAATGAAAGTCATTGATCTCACATATTTTTGTAAGACATTGCTACTTTTTCACGGATGCTTTACAAAAATATGTGATTTTTTTGTCCTACGTTTTAGAATCATCAAAAGGATCAGGCAAAGCCTGAATTATTAAAGGAGGTACCAATAATGAATAACGGTACAGTTAAGTGGTTCAATGCTCAGAAGGGTTATGGTTTCATCACCAACGATGCTAACGGCGAGGAAGTATTCGTACACTTTTCCGCAATCAACGCTGATGGTTTCAAGTCTCTGGAAGAGGGCCAGAAGGTAACTTTCGATACCGAGTGCGATCCTCAGAACAGCAGCAAGATCCGTGCTACCAACGTTACTGTTGTAGCTTAATAGCAAGACAGACCAAAAGGATCAGTCCCAAGGGACTGATCCTTTTTCATGCCTGGAATCCTCTCCACCGCTCTTCAGAAATCTCCGGTTTCGTCACAAGACATTCCGGATCCGGTGCCAGCACATGCCGTACCACCCGGAATACTTTCTGCGCATCACACAGCAGACACTTCGCATCTCCGAACATCACCACTTCCACTGCTCCACAATCCAGAAACGCCTGGTTCAATTTCACAAAATCTTCCGAGATATGGGGCTGGTCGGGATTATAGTGTTTTCTCATATATACTTTCTTTTCTCTTCCGTCCGGCAGGATCGTTGTCAATAACATGGGCTCCGCCGCCAGACGATTCGGAACATTCAGCACCTCTTCCACACTGTGGATGTAAGTATTGCGTTCATGTCCAACGCCAACCAACAGAATCTTACCACCGCAGTCTTTCAGCCGGTCGTAGGCTCCTCCCGGGGTACATGGAGTGTTACGTTCTTCCTCTCCTGCCAGATATTCGGCAGCATTTTTTCCGTACCCCGCTAAAGAATGGGTGGGATGCAGGGAGCGCACCACACCCTCTCTCTGCCGGAACAGATTGGTCAGCATTCCCACGCAGGATGGGGTATTACGATAGTCATACACCGGGTGCTGTGCATTCACATTGGCCCAGGTATGGGTCGGCAATAGCAGAAGGCCTTCCGAAAAATATTCCATCCAGGCATCCAGCACGATATCCGCACCGCCCTCCACTTCTCCGATGGCCTTCATGGAAGAATGGATCAGGATCGTCTCTTTTCCCGTAAGTCCCACATTCCGTAACTGCTGTTTCAATTCTTCTTTGGTATACATATTTTTTCCTCGCATATCGCATATAGTAAAAGGCCGGTTTCCTGGGGAGCATGGAACCGACCTTTTTATGCTGTTTTCTCTACTTTCCCGCTTCCGGTACAAAACTGTCGAAGATGAAAATATCGAAATGTTTTCTCGCTTCGTCCAGTTCCTTCTGACTCTTGATGGTCCATGCGGCTGCAGTATTATGGTACAAACCTCTGCAAAGCTTCCGGGACAGGATTTCAGGATAATGATGATTGTATGCCACAAAATCCGGCTTGGTCACGAAGTTCAGCAGCAGATTCTGCAATACAAAATATAATATCCCGACATACTCTCCTTCTTTCAGAAAAGCATCGGACAACTGGCCTCGCACCAGATCCGGATGTTTCTTCCGATACCACCACACACCCAGAGGGTTGAAGGACTCCATGCAGTACATTCCCTTGTAGGCCCGCAGCATTTTATCTGCAAGGGGACACAAAGACAGGTCGGTGCGCTCGATCTTGAACTCCACGATCAAAGGCACTTTTCCGTCTACCATCTTCAATACATCCTCAAACTTCGGAATCTTCTCCACAGAATCGCACAGGTGAAACTGCTGCAATTCCTCGTAGGTATAATCACTGATCTTGCCTTCGCCGCCGCAAACTCTTTTTAATGTAAAATCATGGAACACCACGGGGATCTTGTCCTTCGTCAGCTGAATGTCCAGTTCAATACCGAAGCCCGCATCCGCAGCCTTACGGAATGCCGCCATGGAGTTCTCCGGTGCTTCCGTTGCATTATCGTGCAGGCCTCTGTGGGCGTAGAGCCATTCTTTAAAAGGGGCCGTATCGGGCTTATGGATCATCCGGGGCATGATCATAAGGAAGTAAAGAATCGCCAGCACTACAATGACGATCAGTATGATTGCTAAAACTTTCATTCTCTATTCAACCTTCTATCTTATGTTTTGATTCACATACATCTTTTCTGCGCCCTCTTAGTCTCCGCGAAAAGCTGCTGCATCTTACTTTAATCCACTGCCCCGCAATTTTCAAGTAGCTATTTCTAAAGATTTTCTAACGATTTATTGTCTATTTTATTAATCGTCCACGTCAAAGTTCTCCAGAATGCTCTCCTTCTTCTGGGGCTTCACATCGCCGTGGCGTACCTGGGTCATGGTCAGGAATGCCATCAGGGAGAAGAACAGCGCATAGGGGAACAGAGTGTTATAGGACACCTTCTCCAGCAAAAATCCGGACAATACCGGAGTCAGGATCTGCGCCGCCATGGAAAAGGTGTAATAGGTTCCGGTGAATTTACCCACATCGCTGCCACTGCTCATGGCCACGATCATGGGATAGGAATTCACGTTGATCGCTGCCCATGCCACACCGATCAGGGCAAAGGCCACATTGACGATGGGGTGATATTCTCTGGCGAAAATAGCCGCTCCGTAGCAGGCTGCCATCAGCAAGACACCGCCCATGATGGTCTTTTTACGGCCGATCTTCGCTGAAATACTTCCGATAGGGATATAACTGAAAATGGCTGCCACGGTAGCCACCATCAGACAGTTGGCGAAGCTTCCGCCCTCCATCTTCCATACTACTTTCGTATAACGGGAAAATGCTGTGGTCACGGCATTATAAGCGGTGAACCATAAGAAGATGGATGCCAGCATGAAGTACATACTGCGCTTCACATCCTTCGGCATGTCCTTGGTGCTTTCGGTCTTTGCCGTCTGCTGTTTTTCCTCGAAAGCTTTTGCCTCTCCGGTGTCTCCCACTGCCTCGATCTCTCCGGCAGCTTCCACGCCTTCTGCCATCGCTTTTTCTTCTATGGTGTCTGCGTTTGCGGCTTCTGCCTTTTCCACTTCTTCCCGCAGCTTATTTTCCCGGATGGTGATCACGAGGATTCCCACTGCAATAGCCATGACTGCAGCAATGCTGGCAAACAGCGGCAGGTAATCTGGTGTTTCCCCTTTGCCCACCAGTACCTTGATCATGATCAGGGCATAGACACCGCCTACGGCTCCCATAAGGTTGATCACCGCATTGGCGCGGCTGCGCAGATGGTTCGGCGTCACATCCGGCATCAGTGCTACCGCCGGAGAACGGTACAGTCCCATGGACACCAGCGTGAGGAACAGCACCCCTAAAAAGAACACCTGGTTACTGAAGGACCCTCCGGTGGCCCATCTTGCCTTCTCCGCATTATCGATCATCGGCAACATCATCATGAAGATCACTGCCAGGATCGTCCCCACCACGATAAATGGCATTCTTCTGCCAAGCTTCGTATGTACCTTGTCTGACAGCGCACCGAACACCGGCAGCAGGAAGATGGCCAGCACATTGTCCAGTGCCATGACCGCTCCCGTCATAGTCTCTCCCAGGTGATAGGTGTTCTGCAGGATCAGCGGGATAATGTTGTCATACATCTGCCAGAAAGAACAGATGCTAAGAAAAGCCAGTCCGATCAGAAACGTTCTTTTGTAATTTAATTTTGTCTCCATAAGAAAACCTCCCAAGTTGATAGTTCTATTCTATCAAAGGGGAATGCTTCTCGCAATCTTCGGGGGTAAAATTGAGGTAAATTTTCTTTCCGGAACTGCTTTTGCATTGGGTGCCTGTTTCGAAGCATCAGCCACCACGAAGTGACGGAAGTCGTTCCAGCGTGGCACACTGGTTGGTCCACCGCCCGAGAAAACGCTGAAATATTACACTTTCTCCTTGAAATATGTGGGCTTTTATGTATAATGGAAGAAGTGACTTTGTAACGCATATAAATAAGAAGAGGTTTTTAGAATGATCAGTGCAAACAACGTAACTTACCGTGTGGGTAAGAAAGCATTATTCGAAGATGTCAACATCAAGTTTACCGAGGGCAACTGCTACGGACTCATCGGAGCCAACGGTGCCGGTAAATCCACCTTTTTAAAGATTCTGTCCGGTCAGCTGGACACTACCAAAGGTGATATCGTCATCACCCCCGGTCAACGTCTCTCCGTGTTGGAACAGGATCATTTCAAATACGATGACAACGTGGTTATGGATACCGTTATCATGGGTAACGAACGTCTCTTCCAGATCATGAAGGAAAAGGATGCCATCTATGCCAAGGAAGATTTCAGTGACGAGGACGGTATCCGTGCCAGCGAACTGGAAGCTGAATTCGCCGAGATGGACGGTTGGGAAGCAGAGTCCAATGCCGCCATGCTGTTAAACGGTCTGGGCATCGGTACCGAGTTCCACTACTCTCTCATGAAGGATCTGGACGGCAGCCTGAAGGTGAAGGTCCTGTTGGCCAAGGCACTGTTCGGTAATCCCGACATTCTGCTGCTGGATGAGCCGACCAACCATCTGGATCTGGATGCGATCGCATGGTTGGAAGATTTCCTGATTGATTTCGAGAATACCGTTATCGTAGTATCCCATGACCGTTACTTCCTGAACAAGGTATGTACCCAGATCGCCGACATCGACTACGGCAAGATCCAGCTGTATGCCGGTAACTACGACTTCTGGTACGAGTCCAGCCAGCTGCTGATCAAGCAGATGAAGGAAGCCAACAAGAAAAAGGAAGAAAAGATCAAGGAACTGCAGGAGTTTATCTCCCGTTTCTCCGCAAATGCTTCCAAGTCCAAGCAGGCTACTTCCAGAAAACGTGCACTGGAAAAAATTGAACTGGATGATATTAAGCCTTCCAGCAGAAAATATCCTTATATTGACTTCCGTCCCGAGCGTGAGATCGGTAACGAGGTACTGGCTGTGGAGCATCTGTCCAAGACCATCAACGGTGAAAAGGTGCTGGATGACATTTCCTTCACTCTGGGCCGTGAAGACAAGGTGGCTTTCGTAGGTAGCTGCGAGCTGGCGAAGACTACTCTGTTCCAGATCCTGGCCGGGGAAATGGAGCCGGACGAGGGAACCTACAAGTGGGGTGTTACCACTTCCCAGTCCTACTTTCCGAAGGACAATACCGCAGAGTTCGACAACGATATGACCATCGCCGACTGGCTGACCGGTTACTCTCCCGTGAAGGATGCCACTTATGTACGTGGTTTCCTGGGACGTATGCTGTTCGCCGGTGAAGACGGTGTGAAGAAGGTTCGTATTCTCTCCGGTGGTGAGAAGGTGCGCTGCCTGCTGTCCAAGATGATGATCAGCGGTGCCAACTGCCTGATCCTGGATGAGCCCACGAACCATCTGGACATGGAGTCCATCACCGCACTGAACAACGGTCTGATCAAGTTCCCCGGTGTGGCACTGTTCTCCTGCCATGACCACCAGTTCGTACAGACCACCGCCAACCGTATCATCGAGATCCTGCCAAACGGCAGCCTGGTAGACAAGATCACTACCTACGATGAGTATCTGGCAAGCGATGAAATGGCAAGAAAGCGTACTGTATTCACTGCACAGACCGAGGACGACGAGAACTAAGACAAATAAAATGGATGCCGGTAATGCCGACATCCATTTTTTGAAAGGAGCTTTACTATTATGGTAGATTTACACGTACACTCCACCTGCTCTGATGGCACTTTCACCCCGGAGGAATTAGTCGATTACGCGATGGAAAAGGGACTGCGTGCCTTCGCCCTCACAGATCATGATACCGTAAACGGATTGGACCGGGCGATCCGGTATGCGGAAGGATCCCCGGCTGACGCTCCCTCGCCTCAGGTGCCGGAAGTCATCCCCGGTATAGAACTTTCCACAGAATACCAGGGAAAAGATATCCACATGGTGGGACTTTTCATTGATTACCACCAGCCGGATTTTGCTCATTACCTGGCGGATTTCATCCATTCCCGGGAGAACCGCAACGAGAAAATGTGCGCACTACTTCGAGAACATGACATTGATATCACCTATGAAGCGCTTCTGGCAGAATTCCCCGGTGCAGTTATCACCAGGGCGCATTTTGCAAGGTATCTGCTCTCCCACGGCTATATCCAGAGCATGAAGGAAGCATTTGACCGCTATGTGGGCGACCACTGTCCCTGTTTCGTTCCGAGAGAAAAGGTGACCCCCGCTCAGGCGGTGGAGCTGATCCTCGGTGCCGGCGGCGTTCCCGTGTTGGCGCACCCGATCCTCTACCATATGAGCGACGAGCGATTGGATAACCTCGTGGCAGAATTAAAGAGCATCGGCCTCGTAGGTATCGAAGCCATCTACAGCACCTACAACACTGCTGAAGAACGCCAGATCCGGGGGCTTGCCTCCAAATACGATCTGAAGATCAGCGGCGGCTCGACTTCCACGGTGCCAATAAGCCCAAGATCGACCTCGGCACCGGCTGGGGCAAGCTGTATGTGCCGGATGAAGTGCTGGAAAATCTGCGCCCGGGCCGGAAATAACTAGAAAGTTAGCATAGCTACGAGCCATGCA
>ERZ860023.189-NODE-189-length-42391-cov-2.719222_pt1 | contig 42391 bp, 29 predicted proteins | sample MGYA00509983_ERZ860023 | MGnify/ENA primary metagenome ERZ860023 (study PRJEB30046, sample SAMN00715180) | human gut metagenome | study: EMG produced TPA metagenomics assembly of the A metagenome-wide association study of gut microbiota in type 2...
CGCCAATCAGTGATATGGTCGTTAGCTCCCGACGTTGTTTCGTAGCCTGTTTGTCGACGCAACTCTAGTTTCTCATCCTGCGTCAACTCGTGTGGGGATTCAATTGGGCGCGGGTAGCGCAATGCGCCGCAAGATTCCAGCACCTCACGTATGCTTTCGCCACGGAGGCAAGAGTAACTGTCATCAACAATGAAAATGCCGTTTACGCCTGAATAGAGCTGTTTCAGACGGTCGGTAGCTATGTAGACCTCTCCTGGCTTAGCGCGGTATGATTTGCCATTACCAGTGTTGACCGCCCACACAAACTCGGTAGTGCGAAGCTCTGATCGTAGCTTATCCTTCTGCGCTGTTGAGTCGGTGCTGAAGGCCTTGCAGATGCGTTCAATGTCTACCGCATAGGTATCTTCGTCTATATTACTAACACTTGCTGTTGATACTTCGGTAGAATATTCCAAATGACGTCATCCACTGGTTCGGGTTCGGTGATACCTAGCGAATTCAGAAAGAGCCGCGCCTCTTCTGTTGCGCACACCGCGCGGCACATTGTAGGGAAGCTGGTGGTAATGGCACAGGGAAGGAAGGCCTGAGCTTTGCCGTTCACGCGGGCGACTATGTGAGTACCGTCGTCAAGACGGATGAGTGGAATCGTATCGAGGTGACGGCGTAGGGCATTTTCCTGTCTGCTCAGGAATTCGTAAAGCCGTAATATCCAGTCTTCGGGCTGAACTTCGAGGAATGACTTGTCAAGGCTCGGCACCAGCTTTATCGGCGTGACCTCGTCGATATTGAGCTCGCGCATCAGGTACTGACGAATTTCAGGTGCCTTGTCCTGAGTGATATCGCCAGATAACCAAGCAGCGTTCTCCGAACCGGACAGCAACGCAAGTTGCTCCGGACTAAACAGCTGGCGCAACTCTTGCGTGCGCGCCAACTTTGCCTGATGGGCAGTGACATGCCTGCCGTCGAATGTCGGAAGTAGCTCTTGCTCCTCAAATGCTTGCCGAACAATATCAAACATGGGTGCGAACAGCGAATCTTTCGGGAACTTGTCGCGATCAAGCGGCATGCAGCGCAGCGCCGATACATCCAACATTGCGTTGTCTCGCATCCAGCGCATAGCTTCCACCAACAGACAGGATGTCTCTTTCACCAGGTGCTGGTTCCACGGCTCACCAAGCGGAATGTTGTCGCGGCTAGGGGTTGTGCGATATGGCCCCTGCACTAGAAATCCAAGGTGACTCTCAACCACTGTCGAAAAAAAACAACCAGAGGTGACTTAGCAAGAGGCTGTACAGCCCAGTGACTAGTGGCATTCTTGCCTGCAACCAGTAAGAAAGCGATTTCCACCTGTCCTATTTTCCGCTGCTCGGCAGAAAATACGTCGCGTTGGAAAATTAGCCAGTTCTGTTCGACTTCTGGCAGCTCATCCTCATTGCCGCTCACCGTTATGCGCTGAACATTATGTCCGAGTATTTCAGGGGTGAAACGCTGATAGAATCCAGACGCGCCGCACTCAACACTCCAGTTAATTTCATTTATGTTGCGCAGAAATAGGAGTGCACTAGGCCCCAAATGCCGAAAGCTTCTCGTAATATCCTGCTCTATGCTCGTATCTTCTGGTCTGAGTGGGAGAATGATTTGCGTTTCGTCCTCTTTTCGCGCCGAGCGTTCCGAGCGTTTTGGAAAGACATAGTTTTCAATGGCGAAGTCCTCATCGCCAGAGTGAATTTCCGGAAAATCTGTGACGGTATAAACGGATTTGAAACCAAGGCCGAAGCGGCCAATTGAGGATTCGTTTTTGGTGCTTTCAGCGATTTCGCAAACGCTCCGAACGTCTGCTTCGTCAAACGGCTTGCCAAAATGCGAGAACCTGAGCTGGGTTTGGTTTAGGGCGAATTGAACTTTGCGTTCTCCCAGCCATCCAACCCTCCTACCAAGGGCATCCTCTGCATTTTGCAACAGCTCAAAAATGAAGTGCGTACGATCATCATACATCTCTGCGGCCAGTTTCCCGGACTTCTGCGCACCTTTTGTGCCGTAGCTCTCCCGATTTTCCTCACTAATTGCAATGTAGTTCGATGCCACAGATCCCCCTGAAGGCGACTTCATATAAAGTCCTTAATGCCATGTTTGCCCAAGTTTGTCCATTAACACCATCTGTGACAAGATATAGCATCAGACTAACCTAATAGCAGACACCCAAAGGTAACCAGATGAGCGGCCAGCTATTTAAGATCCTCACGATCGATGAAGTTGCTGCTCCCCTGAAGGCGGGAAAATTCTCGGTCTATCGTTTGGCCGTCAACAGAAAACCTCACGCAGTAAAGCTAGGAGCTTTAGTTGTGGCAATCTGGATCAGTGGCTCACCAATCACATCGGCAATAACGATAAGGGGGCAGAATGACGCTTAGCATTAAGGCACTTAAGTCCAAGGCCAATCCCCAACAACTTGAAGCCATCCTAGCTACCGATGGCCCATTGCTAATCATTGCAGGCCCTGGGTCTGGCAAGACCTTCACTTTGGTCGAGCGTATAGTTTATCTCATCACTTACAAAGGTGTTGCACCTGAATCGCTGCTGGTCGTCACCTTCACAGACAAAGCCGCACGCGAACTCACTACTCGTATATCCAACCGGTTAGCCGAACTGAAAATCCAGTTCAATCTGAACGAGATGTACCTTGGCACTTTCCATTCCATTTGTCTTCGGCTACTGGAGGATTACCGCGAGTTCACGCGGCTCAAGCGTAGCTTTACGCTGTTCGACCAGTTCGACCAGCAGTACTTTCTCTATCAGCACATCAAAGCCTTTCGCGAGTTACCAAACGCCGAACTTGTCATCGGCAATGATCAGAAAGGCCGTTGGGTTCAGTCAGAGAACCTGCTCAAGTGGCTCAACAAAGTTAGCGAAGAGGCTCTTGATGCAGCCACGTTGGCGACGGCCTCCGAGCCAGAAATCCGTGCACTGGCCACCTGCTTCGTCAAGTACCAAGATCTGCTACACGAGCACAACTCGCTGGACTTCTCAGGCATCCAGTACGAGGCCTTGCAACTGCTAGAAAAACGCCCGGAAGTGCTGTCAGAACTGCGCGAGAGGTTCACCCACCTGATGGTGGACGAGTACCAAGACACCAATACAATTCAGGAGCGGATCCTTCTACTGCTAGCCAAAGAGCACTGCAATCTGTGCGTGGTGGGCGATGATGACCAGGGTTTGTACCGCTTTCGCGGGGCTACCATCCGCAACATTCTGGAGTTCCCAACACTGTTCGACGAAGGTAAATGCAAACAAGTTAAACTCACCGTCAACTACCGTTCGCACCCCGACATCATCCGTTTCTACAACGAGTGGATGAAGGAGCAGATATGGGACAACGGCTCGCGTGTGTTTCGCTTCGATAAACAGATCGTACCGCTGAGGATGACTTCCCCGACCAGCCCACGGCGGTGAGGTTGGCCGCCAGCGATGACAAGGGAGACACCACCAACTGGCACGCAGAGGTATTTGCCTTCCTCATTGAATTGAAGAAATCCGGTCAGCTTACGGACTGGAACCAGGTAGCATTCCTGTTCCGATCTGTCAAGAATGACAAGGCAGTGGCCTTGGCTCGCTTCCTCGAAGCAAAAGGAGTGCCTGTGTTCTCGCCTCGCTCGAATATGTTTTTTGAGCGCGAGGAGATCCGCCTAATGATCGGTGCTCTGATCTTCTTGTTCCCGCAGTTTCCCAAGGTGCGGGCATGGGCCGAAGGCATCAATCTTCCCATCTGGGACTACTACGACCACCTGTGCTTCAAGACATTCATCGACGAGCTGCGCAAGCCGGAGAATAAGTCGATGCTTGACTGGGCACGTCCTCTGGCCAAGCGCCACGCCATACTAACTCAGAACACCGACTATTCCTTCTCAGGTTTGTTCTATCAACTTCTCCAGTTCCCGCTGTTCTCACGCTTCCTCGCCGATGAGGCTGTGCTAAATGTGGACAAGGGCGTGCTGCACGCAACCTTGGTACTTTCTCCAGGCTGTTAACAAAGTTCGAGCACTTACACTTTGTCAGCGTGCTCAACCCGGAATTTTTGGAAAAGAACCTTCGCGATCTATTCAACCACTTCATGCGTTTCTTGGTTGACGGCGGTATCGGCGAGTACGAGGATGAGGCAGGGTACGCACCTAAGGGCTGCGTCTCGTTCCTGACGATCCATCAGTCCAAAGGGTTGGAGTTTCCACTGGTGTTATGTGGCTCGCTTGAGGCTGTACCACGTAAACAGTACGGCGACTTGGACGTTTTGCTGGAAGACGGCGGCTACCTATCGAAGGAACGCTTCGAACCGCTCGAACACATCAAGAACTTCGACTTCTGGAGGCTGTTTTACACCGCCTTCTCTCGCGCTCAAAACCTATTGGTGCTGACTGCGCAGGAAAAACAAGGGCGTGGTAAGTCTCCATCCAAATACTTTGAGCGATTATTCTACGGGCTACCAAACTGGCGGGAAGTGGACTTTTCAACACTGACCTTCGAGGCAGTCAAACAGATTAATCTCAAGCGTGAGTATTCATTTACCTCACACATCACCGTATTCGAGAACTGTGCCGAGCAATACCGATTCTTTAAAGAGCTAGAATTTAATCCTATTCGAGCAGGAGCCCAGTTATTCGGTACCTTAGTGCATCAAACCATTGAAGACATGCATAAGGCTGTTCTCCGGGGAGAGAAGTCCGTCATCAACCCTGATCAACTTAGAGAGTGGATAGGGATAAACTACCAATATTTGTCCAAGCGTGAGCGACAATACCTTGCACCTCAAACACTTAAAGCTGTAGAGAAGCACATTTTTAGGTACTACGAGCGCGAGAATGCAAACTGGGATCGTATCAAAGAGGCCGAAGTCGAGATCTCGCTCATCAAAGATCAATACATCTTAAAAGGCAGCGTGGATCTTATCCGAGGCGAACATGACACGGTCGAGATAATCGACTTCAAGTCGGAAAAGAAACCTGATATGGAAAAAGATCAGGAACGCCTGCGTCAGTATCAGCACCAGTTGGAAGTGTACGCCCATTTGGTGGAGGAACGCACCGGTAAAAAAGTCAGCCGGATGCACCTGTACTACACCGGCGAGGATGGCGGGAACCCCTACGTATCATTCACTAAGGATGACCGGACTATAGGCAAGACTATTGCACGCTTTGACGATATTGTCGCGCGCATTGAGCGGCAGGATTACCAAATCACAGCACGACCAACTAAACGCTGTTTGGAATGTGATATACGACCTTACTGCGACAAAAAGAATTGGAAATTCAGGAAAAATAACTAATGAGCAAATCCACACAGGAAAGCATGCGACTGTCTACATCTGTTGGCGACACGATTAATGTCGAAAAGTATGAATTCGAGCCGATCAAGGGCTACCCGATGCTGAACTGGCGCGGCAAGCGCCCTTTCACTTCGACCCAGTATTATCCGGCGCAGTTGAAGGAAGTCCACGGTGAAGAGGTGGATGGCTGGCGCAACAAGATTTACTGGGGCGACAACCTGCAGGTGATGAGTCATCTGCTAAAGGAGTTTCGCGGCAAGGTCGACCTGATCTACATAGATCCACCGTTTGATTCGAAAATCGAATACAAGAAAACAATCAAGTTGAACAGGCAGAGCACGGAGACTGCATATACGGCTTTTGAAGAAAAGCAGTACACGGATGTCTGGACGAATGATGAATACCTTCAATTCATCTACGAGCGAGTAATCCTAATGCGAGAGCTATTGAGCCAGGATGGTGTTTTATGCCTGCACTGTGATTGGCATAAGTCGCACTACTTGCGCGCATTGCTGGACGAGGTGTTTGGTGTAGGAACCTTCCAAAATGAAATCATTTGGCACTACTACAACAAAATGCAAGGAAACATCAACCGCTTCGCGTCTAATCATGATGTGATTATTGTCTATTCAAAGTCAGGTAAATTCCAATTCAATAAGCTTCGCGAAAAGCGTGAAAAGCCGGTTCAGCAGATTAAGCGTGTTTGGGACAAGGCCACACAGTCCTTAGTCAATGCCAAGGATGAGAATGGTAATGTCGTCTATATCAATTCCACTCACAAAACTATTGATGACGTTTGGCGACTGCCCATGCTTCAACCAGCTGATCGTGTAGAGGTTGTGGGATATCCGACTCAAAAGCCAGAAACTCTATTAGAGCGGATAATCCTCGCTTACTCCAATCCTGGTGATATCGTTTTCGATTGCTTTATGGGGTCCGGGACAACGCAGGCTGTCAGCAGTAAGTATGGCAGACGTTATATTGGAAACGATATCAATTTGGCGTCCGTTCAAACTACTTCGAAAAGACTTCTTGGCATCCATGAGGAGATGGCTGATGTAAAATATCAGGCGACTATTAAGAACGGTTTACGTGATGATTATGACATTCAAGCCAGCATTGAAGAAGAAGGTGAGGAAGCGTCAGGCAGCTGGACAGATGTTTTTAAGGTGCCGAAGGTCTATCCAGGCTTCGAGGTATTTACAGTCAACCACTATGACATTTTCCGCAATCCCATTCAGGCCAAGGAACTGTTGATCGAGGCTCTGGAAGTACAGAAACTCGAATTCAGCACCGTATTCGACGGTGAGAAGGATGGACGCATGGTCAAGATAATGCCGGTCAATCGTATTGCCACACGAGCCGATTGAATGAGCTGATTGCTGGCTTCGACTATAAGGCCTGGGAGCGTAAGCAGAAGGAAGCCCCGAACCGTCCGGTCGAGAAGATCACCCTTGTTTGCATGGGGCACGAGCCGGATATGGCAGCACAGCTGGATTTAGCCGCCAAACCCTTCAAGATAGACGTCGAGGTAGTGGACATCCTGCGCGACAAGGCCAACCTTGAGTTCAAGCGCGATTCGCAGGCCAAGGTTTTCATCAAGAACGGAGAGCTGGTCATTGAGAAGTTCTACCCAATGAACCTTCTGCAAAAGCTTTCACTACAGACTGAGTCTGTTGAGGATTGGAAGGAGTTGGTTGAGTCGGTGCTGATCGATTGGAACTTCGACGGCGCGGTGCTTCAACCGGCAGTCGTGGATATTCCCGGTAAGAACGAGATTGTCAAAGGAGCGTACAAGATTCCTGGCGATGCGGGAACCATTCGCGTAAAGATCACAGACCTTCTATCAGAATCTTGGGAAGGGGAGCTCATTAATGGCTAAGAAATCTTTAAAAAATGCTGGAAGTTCCTCTCTGGATTTCGCCTTTTTCCACTTTCTGTGGCAGTTTCATCAAGCCAACCGAGGGGCGATCCGTACTCATTACAAAGAACTCACCCGAAAGTTCCTCGACTTCAACAATCCTGAGCGAAATCCTAAGGCCTTCTTGCGCCAACCTCAGTTTGAAGCACTGGAGACCTATATCTTCCTCAAGGAATTTCTGGGCAACACCAAGGTTGAGGCAGTCTTCAAGGCGTGGTTTGAGCGGACGGGCAAATTTGAAGGCCGCAAATTCGGTTCATTCCGAGGCACTGCTGGGCAGGAAATGTTTTCATTCGGTGATTCCGATGAGTTAGAGCTTTCTTCATATCAACAACTGTTCGAGAAGATGCGCAAAAACTCTCGCGCCTACCCGAACTATATCTTCGCGCTGACAATGGGTACTGGTAAAACTATCCTGATGGCGACCTGTATCTACTACGAATTCCTTTTGGGTAACAAATTCGGTAGGGACGAGCGTTATTGCCACAATGCTCTAGTGTTTGCACCGGACAAGACGGTTCTGCAATCGCTCAAAGAGATTGAGTCTTTCGATCTGACTCGTGTCGTTCCACCGGAGTACGTTAACTTCCTAACCACCCACCTGCGCTTTCACTATCTCGAAGAAGCGGGCACTTCACTGGATACGCTAGATAGATCTCGTTTCAATATCATCGTTTCCAACACACAAAAGATAATTCTCAAGCGAAAACACAAAGAAAAAAATTCGGTAGACCGATTGTTCGGTGCTGTAGGAGAAACGCTGACATCTTCTGGTGTTTATGCAGATGCTGCTGATCTTTACAACTTTGATCAGCCTGAAGATGAAGGCGATCTGACTACTAATCAGCGCTTTGAAAAGTTGCGCCGTTTGGAACAGATTGGTATCTATGTGGACGAGGCTCACCACTCCTTTGGCAAGGCTCTGGCCAAAGACATGGGGATTGGCACAAAGGAGACAGATACTAGCCTGCGCACCACTATCGACATTCTTGCAGCAAGCCTCAGTGCGTCGGGTACCCGTGTGGTAGCGTGTTACAACTACACCGGTACACCGTACATTGGCCGTGAGGTCTTGCCAGAAGTCGTCTATGCATATGGATTAAAAGCTGCTATCGAAAAGGGTTACCTTAAAAAAGTGACTTTACATGGCTACTCAAACTCTCGTACCGACGAGTTTGTCGATATTGCCATCGGTAAATTCATAAATGAGATAGGTCATCTGCGCCCCGAAGGGTTGCTGCCTAAACTGGCGTTCTTTGCGGCGACCGTCGATGAATTACTAAGTGAACTGAAGCCTGCAGTTGAGCGTTCACTACAAAAGCACGGTATCCCTACGTCTCGTATCTTAGTTAACGTAGGAGATCAGAAGATCACCACTAATGACGATATCCGGGAATTCAACAAATTAGATACTGAAGGTTCAGAAAAACAGTTCATCTTATTGGTAAATAAAGGTCGTGAGGGGTGGAACTGTCGTTCTCTATTTGGTGTGGGGTTGTTCCGTGAACCAAAGTCGAAAGTCTTTGTACTTCAAGCTACGATGCGTTGCTTGCGTGGAATAGGGCAAGCCCAACATACCGGTCATGTATTTCTATCGGAAGGCAACCTAGATATTCTGAACGATGAGCTAAAACAAAACTTCCGCATCACTGCCGAAGAGTTTCAGAAGGTAGCCAAAGACAAGGAACGCGTAGAAATTCGTGTTGTTGAACCGCCGGTAAAAATTAAGCTGGTACGGGTGCGCAAGCTTTACCACATGCGGGAAAAAACAATCGTTCCTGGGACGACGTTAGGACTTAACCGTAAAGACAGTGAAAAGTGGAAGCCGTTGGTAGAAAAATATCGTCTTATTGAAACCCAGCAAGATGGGCTAGCAACTGCCAATATGGCTCAAGTCGTATACAGTCAAACCATCGATTTGACCAGTAAACGGAACAAGCGCGTGTTTTCACCATTATCTTTCGTGGCGGAGGTATCCCGTTACCTAAACCGTGGTCCGCTAGATATTGAGGAAATACTTGACTCCACACAGGAAGGCATCGACGAGCTGGTGGCTATGGCCAACGAATTCAATGAGCTTCTATATGATGAAATCATCCCGCGTTTGTTTAATCTGCTATACGAACTGGATGAGTCGGAACAAACCGAAGAACATGAAGTCGACTTGATCAAAATTCCGCAAAAAGGGTACTACGAGATATCAGCTGCAAAAGATAAGATCGTCCGTAGGGACGATGTCCGACTCAAAGATGAAGAACGAACCAAAAGTTTTCACCTTGACACTTACTGCTTCGACTCGGGTTCTGAAAACTGGTTATTCTGGGATCTCTTACGTGAGCAGCGGGTCAAAAAAATCTATTTCACCGGGATGTTAACCCATGGTCAATCAGACTTCTTCATACAATACATAGATCCAGATTCACATACTGTACGAAGCTACTACCCAGATTTCATCTTCCAGCGCGAAGAGTCTGATGGCAGTCTGAAGTATGTAATTGTCGAGGTAAAGCTGACAACCAGATAGAGAATTCAGTTGTTCAGGCGAAAAAGGAATTTGCACAGCAAATTGCCATCGCTAGCGGCATGGAGTATCGAATCCTCAAATCTTCGGATGCTGATAAACGACATTTTAGAATGCTACTTTAATGTTATTTGTATCAGTTGCTAAAGATGATTTTCTTGAAATTAGAGATCTTCCCGGCCACGCAATAGTGTCTGGGTTCAGTCCGTTTGAGTGTTGGAATGATACTTTGGATACAAATGAGTTCACATGCTTTTTTTGATCTGCTTTGGAAATTGCAGAGTATTAGCATGCGAAGAAATCATAAAAGCAACTTTTTCGTGAGAAATATCTAAATCAAGGCACGCAAGACATCCATCTTCACGGCTAGATGTCTTGCGGTTCATCATTTTTTTCAAATGAACTCAACGCTACAGAGCCCTCATTTTTACTTTTTTCCAGCATTAATTTTCGCAAAATCAAACGGACTAATTGCCTTCTCACGATTTGCATCAAGAAAATTAGCCCACCACTGCAGCATCAGTCTGCGCTCATCGAGGTGTTCAGCTTTATGGATATAAGCCGCTCGTACAGAGTTTCGTTCCATATGGCTCATCTGCCGCTCTACTGCATCCCTCGACCACAGTCCTGATTCAATCAACGAACTGCACGCCATTGTCCTGAAGCCATGCCCACAAACCTCTACCTTCGTGTCATAACCCATAACACGCAGCGCCTTGTTCACCGTGTTTTCACTCATCGGTTTGTGAGGGTCGTGATCGCCAATGAAAACAAAATCGCGATCGCAACTAAGTTTGTGTACCTGTTTAAGAATTGCTAACGCTTGACGAGAAAGCGGCACCAAATGAGGTGTACGCATTTTCGAGCCACGCTGCGAATGCTTTACCCCTTCCATAGCTTCTCGCTCGGCTGGAATCGTCCAGATAGAGGTTTCAAAATCGATCTCGGACCAACGAGCAAAACGTAGTTCGCTGGAGCGGATGAAGACAAGAAGGGTTAGCTCAACTGCAAGACGGGTCAATGGTCTACCGGTATAGCTGTCTATCCGCTGAAGCAGTTCAGGAGTACGCTTCAACTCCAACGCTGGCCGATGCTGTCGGTTACTTGAAGCAACAGCACCAACCATTTCCTGCGCGGGATTGTAGTCAAGTAAACCGCTCTGTACGGCATAACGCATTATTGCCGTTGTTCGCGTTGCAAACGGGAAGCCACTTCAAGTCGCCCCGAAAACTCTACGGCTTTTATAGGAGCTAGCAAATCCCGAGTTTTTAGTTCGGTAATGTTACGTTTGCCGATGGCTGGAAATAGGTTGTCTTCCAGACTTTTAAGCACTCGTCGGCTATGTTCTTCCGACCACTTTTTATTTGTGGCATGCCATTCAACAGCTAGCTGTTCAAAAGTCGCGCTTCTTCCAGCTCAACCTTATCATTTTTCTTTTTGTCTCCCGGATCGATGCTGTTTGCCAAAAGCTTACGAGCTTCATCACGGCGACCCCTTGCATCTGCGAGTGAAACATCAGGGTAAACACCAGTGCCAGCATCTTTTGCTTTCCGCCAAAGCGATATTGCAAACGCCAATATTTTGAACCATTTGGGTGGACGAGAAGATGCATACCGTTGCCATCGGTCAGTTTGTATTGCTTATCCGTTGGCTTGGCTGTTCTGACTTTGATATCTGTTAGGGCCATGCTTATCCCCTCCCTGTTGGTACAAGCATTATCGAACCGGAAATACCATCATCTATACCAACATCTGTTGGTAGATGTACGTTGAAGTCGGTTGACCTTGAGAGAGTTAATATAGCTGGAATGAAGGGTAAATACTGGATTTCAGGCACAAAAAAAGACCTCAGTTGAGGTCTATTTACATACTGTTGGTGCCGAAGGCCGGACTCGAACCGGCACGTATTTCTACGGTTGATTTTGAATCAACTGCGTCTACCGATTTCGCCACTTCGGCACTGAAGAGGTATGCGGAAAACGTTGTGGATTATACCTGTCACACGCCACCATGCAAGCGCCAGCTTGCTCGCACCTCGCTAAGTGCTGAAATTTTCAGCATTGCATACAGCGATGTGTAACCTTTGTCACACTCCAGGCACCCCGCCCTGCCATGCTCTACACTTCCCAGACAACACCAGAGAAGGACCAAAAAATGTCGATGATAAAAAGCTATGCCGCAAAAGAAGCGGGCGGCGAACTGGAAGTTTATGAGTACGATCCCGGTGAGCTGAAGCCACAAGATGTTGAAGTGCAGGTGGATTACTGCGGGATCTGCCATTCCGATCTGTCGATGATCGATAACGAATGGGGATTTTCACAATATCCGCTGGTTGCCGGGCATGAGGTGATTGGTCGCGTGGTGGCACTCGGGAGCGCCGCGCAGGATAAAGGTTTGCAGGTCGGTCAGCGTGTCGGGATTGGCTGGACGGCGCGTAGCTGTGGTCACTGCGACGCCTGTATTAGCGGTAATCAGATCAACTGCGAGCAAGGTGCGGTGCCGACGATTATGAATCGCGGTGGCTTTGCCGAGAAGTTGCGTGCGGACTGGCAATGGGTGATTCCACTGCCAGAAAATATTGATATCGAGTCCGCCGGGCCGCTGTTGTGCGGCGGTATCACGGTCTTCAAACCACTGTTAATGCACCATATCACTGCCACCAGCCGCGTTGGGGTAATTGGTATTGGCGGGCTGGGGCATATCGCTATAAAACTTCTGCACGCAATGGGATGCGAGGTGACAGCCTTTAGTTCTAATCCGGCGAAAGAGCAGGAAGTGCTGGCGATGGGTGCCGATAAAGTGGTGAATAGCCGCGCTCCGCAGGCACTGAAAGCACTGGCGGGGCAGTTTGATCTCATTATCAATACTGTGAACGTCAGCCTCGACTGGCAGCCCTATTTTGAGGCGCTGACCTATGGCGGTAATTTCCATACGGTCGGTGCGGTTCTCACGCCGCTGTCTGTTCCGGCCTTTACGTTAATTGCGGGCGACCGCAGCATCTCTGGTTCTGCTACCGGCACGCCTTATGAGCTGCGAAAGCTGATGCGCTTTGCCGCCCGTAGCAAGGTTGCGCCGACCACCGAACTGTTCCCGATGTCGAAAATTAACGATGCCATCAAGCATGTGCGCGACGGTAAGGCGCGTTACCGCGTGGTTCTGAAAGCTGACTTCTGATCTCTTTGCCGGGTGCCTGTCGCCCGGCACTTAAATCTCTTTGGAAGGCGTCTCGCAATCTGCTGAATTTAGCGGTGAAGAGTGCGCAGCCGTTGCCTATACTCCAGGCAGGAAACTGGAGGAAATCTCATGAGCGAACCCCTGTTAATTGCCCGCACGCCGGACACAGAACTATTTTTACTGCCGGGAATGGCTAACCGTCACGGGCTGATTACTGGCGCAACGGGGACGGGTAAAACTGTCACGCTGCAAAAACTGGCGGAGTCTCTATCGGAAATCGGCGTGCCGGTGTTTATGGCCGATGTGAAAGGCGATCTGACCGGTATCGCGCAGGCAGGAACGGCGTCGGAAAAACTGCTCGCAAGGCTTAAAAATATCGGCGTAAATGACTGGCAACCGCATGCTAATCCGGTGGTGGTGTGGGATATCTTTGGCGAGAAAGGCCATCCGGTGCGGGCGACGGTTTCGGATCTGGGGCCGCTGTTGCTGGCGCGGCTGTTGAATCTCAACGATGTGCAATCTGGCGTGCTGAATATCATCTTCCGAATTGCTGACGATCAGGGGCTGTTACTGCTCGACTTTAAAGATCTGCGGGCGATTACCCAGTACATCGGCGATAACGCCAAATCTTTCCAGAATCAGTACGGAAATATCAGTAGCGCATCGGTTGGTGCCATCCAGCGCGGGCTGTTGTCGCTGGAACAGCAAGGCGCAGCACACTTCTTTGGTGAGCCGATGCTGGATATCAAAGACTTGATGCGCACCGATGCCAACGGTAAAGGCGTTATTAATATCCTCAGCGCCGAGAAGCTTTATCAGATGCCGAAACTGTACGCCGCCAGCCTGCTGTGGATGATTTCAGAGTTGTATGAACAATTGCCGGAAGCGGGCGATCTGGAGAAGCCAAAACTGGTGTTTTTCTTCGACGAAGCACATCTGCTGTTTAACGATGCACCGCAGGTACTGCTGGATAAGATTGAGCAGGTGATAAGGCTTATTCGCTCAAAAGGCGTGGGCGTCTGGTTCGTTTCGCAAAACCCGTCTGATATTCCGGATAATGTGCTCGGCCAGCTCGGTAATCGCGTTCAGCACGCTTTGCGGGCTTTTACGCCAAAAGATCAGAAAGCGGTAAAAACTGCGGCGCAAACCATGCGGGCCAATCCGGCGTTTGATACCGAAAAGGCAATCCAGGAACTGGGGACCGGCGAGGCGTTAATCTCGTTTCTCGATGCAAAAGGAAGTCCTTCAGTGGTGGAACGAGCGATGGTGATCGCGCCTTGTTCGCGAATGGGGCCAGTGACGGAAGATGAGCGTAATGGCTTGATTAATCACTCTCCGGTGTATGGCAAGTACGAGGATGACGTGGACCGGGAATCCGCCTATGAGATGTTGCAAAAAGGCGTACAGGCAAGCGCCGAGCAGCAAAATAATCCCCCCACGAAAGGGAAAGAGGTGGCGGTGGATGACGGCATTCTTGGTGGATTAAAGGATATTTTGTTTGGCACTACCGGACCACGCGGCGGGAAGAAAGATGGTGTGGTGCAAACAATGGCCAAAAGCGCCGCTCGCCAGGTGACGAATCAGATTGTGCGTGGAATGTTGGGGAGTTTGCTGGGGGGGAGAAAAAGGTAAGCCAGGTGCGATTTGTCTTTGCCTGATGCGACGCTGGCGCGTCTTATCATGCCTACACCACTGCAATATATTGGATTTTCATAATTTTTCAGGAATGAACGAAGCACACTTTGCTAACAATAATAAAGGGAGCTTTCGCTCCCTTTATTCGTTCATTCGGTTACGATTTTCTCATTAACAGCCACAGGCTGATTAAGAAGAAGCTGGCGCTTGGCAACAGTGCGCCGATGATCGGCGGGATGCCATAAACCAACGTCAGCGGGCCGAAGATCTGGTCCAGTACGTAGAAGACAAAACCGAAGCTGATACCGGTGACCACACGCACGCCCATCGGTACGCTACGCAGTGGGCCAAAGATGAACGACAGCGCCATCAGCATCATCACCGCCACGGATAGCGGCTGGAAGATTTTGCTCCACATGTTGAGCTGATAACGTCCAGCGTCCTGACCGCTCGACTTCAGATACTTCACGTAGTTGTGCAAACCGCTGATTGAGAGTGCATCCGGGTCCAGCGCCACCACGCCCAGTTTGTCTGGCGTGAGGTTGGTTTTCCAGGTGCCGCTCACCGTCTGCGAACCGGTAATCTGTTTCGGATTGGTCAGATCAGATTCATCAACCTGCGACAGACGCCAGACTTTATGTTCCGGGTCAAACTTCGCAGTAGCGGCATAGCGTACGGATTGCAGACGACGATTCTCGTTAAAGGCATAAATGCTGATGCCACCTAACTCTTCGTCACCTTTAACCCGCTCAATGTAGACGAAGTTGTTGCCATCTTTCGCCCATAAGCCTTGCTGGGTAGAGAGCAACGAGCCGCCGTACATCGCCTGCGCACGGTAGTTACGCGCCATCTGCTCGCCCTGCGGCGCGACCCATTCACCAATCGCCATCGTCAGTAAGACCAGCGGAATGGCGGTTTTCATCACCGACAGCGCAACCTGCATACGGGTGAAACCAGAAGCCTGCATCACCACCAGTTCGCTGCGCTGCGCCAGCATCCCAAGACCAAGCAACGCCCCAAGCAGAGCTGCCATCGGGAAGAAGATTTGCACATCTTTCGGCACGCTCAGCAAGGTATACATTCCTGCGCCTAACGCGTCGTAACTCCCCTGCCCGGCTTTTTTCAGCTGATCGACAAACTTGATAATGCCCGACAGCGACACCAGCATGAACAGCGTCATCATGATGGTGGTGAAAATAGTTTTACCGATATAGCGGTCAAGTACGCCAAAAGGTTGCATCACACCGCTCCTTTACGCGAAAAACTGGCGCGCAGGCGGCGGACCGGCACGGTGTCCCAAAGGTTGAGAACAATCGCCAAAGCCAGATAAATCAGGTTAACGGTCCACATCCACAGCGTCGGGTCCAGCTTACCTTTACCGCCGTTCGATTTCAGGGAGGTCTGGATCAGGAAGAAAAGTAGATACAGCAGCATGGCTGGCAGCATCGACAGTACGCGTCCCTGACGTGGGTTAACCACGCTCAGCGGTACGACCATAAGTGCCATCATAAACACGGTGAATACCAACGTGATACGCCAGTTCAGTTCTGCGCGGGCACGATCGGTGTCAGTGTTCCACAATGTGCGCATGTCCATCTGGTCGGTATCGTTCGGGTCGAGCGCCACCGCCTGGTGACCAATGATCGCCTGATAATCCTGGAAATCCGTAATGCGGAAATCACGTAACAGTGCAGTGCCTTCGAAGCGCGTTCCCTGGTTGAGAGTGACGACCTGGGAGCCGTCGCGCAGCTGGGTTAAATGTCCGGAATCGGCCACCACCACAGAAGGACGTGCATTACCTTTTGGTCGAATTTGCGCGAGGAACACATCTTTGAAATCGCTGCCGTCAACGCTTTCGATGAACAGCACCGAACTGCCATTAGTCGCTTGCTGGAATTGCCCTTGCGCCAGCGCCGCCATGCCAGGGTTCGCTTTCGCTTCTGCTAACACTTCATCCTGATGACGCGATGACCACGGTCCCGCCCACATCACGTTAACCGCCGCGACGATTGCCGTGAATACCGCAAGGATCATTGCCGCTTTCACCAGAACCGCTTTGCTCAGGCCGCAGGCATGCATTACCGTAATTTCACTTTCGGTATACAGTTTGCCCAGCGTCATCAGCAGCCCGAGGAACAGGCTTAATGGCAGGATAAGCTGCGCCATTTCCGGCACGCCCAACCCGAGAAGGGAGAGCACCAGATTCGCCGGAATATCGCCGTCAACCGCTGCGCCGAGGATCCTCACTAACTTTTGACAGAAGAAGATCAAAAGCAAGATGAAGAGTATCGCCAGCTGGCTTTTGAGCGTCTCCCGCACCAGATATCTTATGATTATCACTTTAAATACGCCCGTAAAAACTCGTCTTTTGCAGGATTTTAGCTTGTTTCATGGCTTAAACGTCATTTATTCTCTTGAGTCGTCGAAATCGTCGCTAAGATAATTATACTCAACGGATTCACCTCTCAGATTTTGTTCTGACGTGCCAATGCCGTAATAACGTTAAGATTAACACGAAGTCATCGCAACAGCGGACATGAGTTACGAAAGCTTGCAATTCTATCTGTAGCCACCGCCGTTGTCTTTAAGATTCAGGAGCGTAGTGCATGGAGTTTAGTGTAAAAAGCGGTAGCCCGGAGAAACAGCGGAGTGCCTGCATCGTCGTGGGCGTCTTCGAACCACGTCGCCTTTCTCCGATTGCAGAACAGCTCGATAAAATCAGCGATGGGTACATCAGCGCCCTGCTACGTCGGGGCGAACTGGAAGGAAAACCGGGGCAGACATTGTTGCTGCACCATGTTCCGAATGTACTTTCCGAGCGAATTCTCCTTATTGGTTGCGGCAAAGAACGTGAGCTGGATGAGCGTCAGTACAAGCAGGTTATTCAGAAAACCATTAATACGCTGAATGATACTGGCTCAATGGAAGCGGTCTGCTTTCTGACTGAACTGCACGTTAAAGGCCGTAACAACTACTGGAAAGTGCGTCAGGCTGTCGAGACAGCAAAAGAAACGCTCTACAGTTTCGATCAGCTGAAAACGAACAAGAGCGAACCGCGTCGTCCGCTGCGTAAAATGGTGTTCAACGTGCCGACCCGCCGTGAACTGACCAGCGGTGAGCGCGCGATCCAGCACGGTCTGGCGATTGCCGCCGGGATTAAAGCAGCGAAAGATCTCGGCAATATGCCGCCGAATATCTGTAACGCCGCTTACCTCGCTTCACAAGCGCGCCAGCTGGCTGACAGCTACAGCAAGAATGTTATCACCCGCGTTATCGGCGAACAGCAGATGAAAGAGCTGGGGATGCATTCCTATCTGGCGGTCGGTCAGGGTTCGCAAAACGAATCGCTGATGTCGGTGATTGAGTACAAAGGCAACGCGTCGGAAGATGCACGCCCAATCGTGCTGGTGGGTAAAGGTTTAACCTTCGACTCCGGCGGTATCTCGATCAAGCCTTCAGAAGGCATGGATGAGATGAAGTACGATATGTGCGGTGCGGCAGCGGTTTACGGCGTGATGCGTATGGTCGCGGAGCTACAACTGCCGATTAACGTTATCGGCGTGTTGGCAGGCTGCGAAAACATGCCTGGCGGGCGTGCCTATCGTCCGGGCGATGTGTTAACCACCATGTCCGGTCAAACCGTTGAAGTGCTGAATACTGACGCTGAAGGCCGCCTGGTACTGTGCGACGTGTTAACTTACGTTGAGCGTTTTGAGCCGGAAGCGGTGATTGACGTGGCGACGCTGACCGGTGCCTGCGTGATCGCGCTGGGTCATCATATTACTGGTCTGATGGCGAACCATAATCCGCTGGCCCATGAACTGATTGCCGCGTCTGAACAATCCGGTGACCGCGCATGGCGCTTACCGCTGGGTGACGAGTATCAGGAACAACTGGAGTCCAATTTTGCCGATATGGCGAACATTGGCGGTCGTCCTGGTGGGGCGATTACCGCAGGTTGCTTCCTGTCACGCTTTACCCGTAAGTACAACTGGGCGCACCTGGATATTGCAGGAACCGCCTGGCGTTCTGGTAAAGCAAAAGGCGCAACCGGTCGTCCGGTAGCGTTGCTGGCACAGTTCCTGTTAAACCGCGCTGGGTTTAACGGCGAAGAGTAATTGCGTCAGGCAAGGCTGTTATTGCCGGATGCGGCGTGAACGCCTTATCCGACCTACACACAGCACTGAACTCGTAGGCCTGATAAGACACAACAGCGTCGCATCAGGCGCTGCGGTGTATACCTGATGCGTATTTAAATCCACCACAAGAAGCCCCATTTATGAAAAACGCGACGTTCTACCTTCTGGACAATGACACCACCGTCGATGGCTTAAGCGCCGTTGAGCAGCTGGTGTGTGAAATTGCCGCAGAACGTTGGCGCAGCGGTAAGCGCGTGCTCATCGCCTGTGAAGATGAAAAGCAGGCTTACCGGCTGGATGAAGCCCTGTGGGCGCGTCCGGCAGAAAGCTTTGTTCCGCATAATTTAGCGGGAGAAGGACCGCGCGGCGGTGCGCCGGTGGAGATCGCCTGGCCGCAAAAACGCAGCAGCAGCCCGCGCGATATATTGATTAGTCTGCGAACAAGCTTTGCAGATTTTGCCACCGCTTTCACAGAAGTGGTAGACTTCGTTCCTTATGAAGATTCTCTGAAACAACTGGCGCGCGAACGCTATAAAGCCTACCGCGTGGCTGGTTTCAACCTGAATACGGCAACCTGGAAATAATGGAAAAGACATACAACCCACAAGATATCGAACAGCCGCTTTACGAGCACTGGGAAAAGCAGGGCTACTTTAAGCCTAATGGCGATGAAAGCCAGGAAAGTTTCTGCATCATGATCCCGCCGCCGAACGTCACCGGCAGTTTGCATATGGGTCACGCCTTCCAGCAAACCATCATGGATACCATGATCCGCTATCAGCGCATGCAGGGCAAAAACACCCTGTGGCAGGTCGGTACTGACCACGCCGGGATCGCTACCCAGATGGTCGTTGAGCGCAAGATTGCCGCAGAAGAAGGTAAAACCCGTCACGACTACGGCCGCGAAGCTTTCATCGACAAAATTTGGGAATGGAAAGCGGAATCCGGCGGCACGATTACCCGTCAGATGCGCCGTCTCGGCAACTCCGTCGACTGGGAGCGTGAACGCTTCACCATGGACGAAGGCCTGTCCAATGCGGTGAAAGAAGTTTTCGTTCGTCTGTATAAAGAAGACCTGATTTACCGTGGCAAACGCCTGGTAAACTGGGATCCGAAACTGCGCACCGCTATCTCTGACCTGGAAGTCGAAAACCGCGAATCGAAAGGTTCGATGTGGCACATCCGCTATCCGCTGGCTGACGGTGCGAAAACCGCAGACGGTAAAGATTATCTGGTGGTCGCGACTACCCGTCCAGAAACCCTGCTGGGCGATACTGGCGTAGCCGTTAACCCGGAAGATCCGCGTTACAAAGATCTGATTGGCAAATATGTCATTCTGCCGCTGGTTAACCGTCGTATTCCGATCGTTGGCGACGAACACGCCGACATGGAAAAAGGCACCGGCTGCGTGAAAATCACTCCGGCGCACGACTTTAACGACTATGAAGTGGGTAAACGTCACGCCCTGCCGATGATCAACATCCTGACCTTTGACGGCGATATCCGTGAAAGCGCCCAGGTGTTCGATACCAAAGGTAACGAATCTGACGTTTATTCCAGCGAAATCCCTGCAGAGTTCCAGAAACTGGAGCGTTTTGCTGCACGTAAAGCAGTCGTTGCCGCAGTTGACGCGCTTGGCCTGCTGGAAGAAATTAAACCGCACGACCTGACCGTTCCTTACGGCGACCGTGGCGGCGTAGTTATCGAACCAATGCTGACCGACCAGTGGTACGTGCGTGCCGATGTACTGGCGAAACCGGCGGTTGAAGCGGTTGAGAACGGCGACATTCAGTTCGTACCGAAGCAGTACGAAAACATGTACTTCTCCTGGATGCGCGATATTCAGGACTGGTGTATCTCTCGTCAGTTGTGGTGGGGTCACCGTATCCCGGCATGGTATGACGAAGCGGGTAACGTTTATGTTGGCCGCAACGAAGACGAAGTGCGTAAAGAAAATAACCTCGGTGCTGATGTTGTCCTGCGTCAGGACGAAGACGTTCTCGATACCTGGTTCTCTTCTGCGCTGTGGACCTTCTCTACCCTTGGCTGGCCGGAAAATACCGACGCCCTGCGTCAGTTCCACCCAACCAGCGTGATGGTATCTGGTTTCGACATCATCTTCTTCTGGATTGCCCGCATGATCATGATGACCATGCACTTCATCAAAGATGAAAATGGCAAACCGCAGGTGCCGTTCCACACTGTTTACATGACCGGTCTGATTCGTGACGACGAAGGCCAGAAGATGTCCAAATCCAAGGGTAACGTTATCGACCCGCTGGATATGGTTGACGGTATTTCGCTGCCAGAACTGCTGGAAAAACGTACCGGCAATATGATGCAGCCGCAGCTGGCGGACAAAATCCGTAAGCGCACCGAGAAACAGTTCCCGAACGGCATTGAGCCGCACGGTACCGATGCCCTGCGCTTCACCCTGGCGGCGCTGGCGTCTACCGGTCGTGACATCAACTGGGATATGAAGCGCCTGGAAGGTTACCGTAACTTCTGTAACAAGCTGTGGAACGCCAGCCGCTTTGTGCTGATGAACACAGAAGGTCAGGATTGCGGCTTCAACGGCGGCGAAATGACGCTGTCGCTGGCGGACCGCTGGATTCTGGCGGAGTTCAACCAGACCATCAAAGCGTACCGCGAAGCGCTGGACAGCTTCCGCTTCGATATCGCCGCAGGCATTCTGTATGAGTTCACCTGGAACCAGTTCTGTGACTGGTATCTCGAGCTGACCAAGCCGGTAATGAACGGTGGCACCGAAGCAGAACTGCGCGGTACTCGCCATACGCTGGTGACTGTACTGGAAGGTCTGCTGCGCCTCGCGCATCCGATCATTCCGTTCATCACCGAAACCATCTGGCAGCGTGTGAAAGTACTTTGCGGTATCACTGCCGACACCATCATGCTGCAACCGTTCCCGCAGTATGATGCATCTCAGGTTGATGAAGCGGCGCTGGCCGACACCGAGTGGCTGAAGCAGGCGATCGTTGCGGTACGTAACATCCGTGCAGAAATGAACATCGCGCCGGGCAAACCGCTGGAGCTGCTGCTGCGTGGTTGCAGCGCGGATGCAGAACGTCGCGTAAATGAAAACCGTGGCTTCCTGCAAACCCTGGCGCGTCTGGAAAGCATCACCGTGCTGCCTGCCGATGACAAAGGTCCGGTTTCCGTTACGAAGATTATCGACGGCGCAGAGCTGCTGATCCCGATGGCTGGCCTCATCAACAAAGAAGATGAGCTGGCGCGTCTGGCGAAAGAAGTGGCGAAGATCGAAGGCGAAATCAGCCGCATCGAGAACAAGCTGGCGAATGAAGGCTTTGTCGCCCGCGCACCGGAAGCGGTCATCGCGAAAGAGCGTGAGAAGCTGGAAGGCTATGCGGAAGCGAAAGCGAAGCTGATTGAACAGCAGGCTGTTATCGCCGCGCTGTAATCAACACCGTGATGAAAACGAAGGCCGGAGCATACTCCGGCCTTTTTTATCTCTTACAGAAATGGTAAAGAAGGCATAATTCCCCGTGAAATACTGGCTAAGAAGCCTTTATCTGGTTGTTCTTCTTTATTGATTAAAGGAAGGTCATCCAAATCGCCCAGCAAATACGTATTTTTTGCCTGCCAGTCAATCATCCATATTTTCAGCAGTGGATAAGCCAGACCGCCCGTAATCCCGGATATCACCACCAACGCACACATGCGATAAAGCATACCGTGGTATGTTAAAGTTGAGCGAAAACGAATACGCCCATCATTCAGTGACAGGTTGCTCATAAAATGATTTCGCAACGACACCGTTAAATAACTGGTGCTAACAGCAATCCCAAAATAATAGATTAACTGCGCGATTATCATTTTACGTTGCATTTCCATAAATTGCTGTAAATTCTCAATATCATCATTTGCATACACAGAACTATCATACGCATTTAATATTTGATCGAAGATAATATAACCAGCAACAGCGAGAAAAGGTAATAAAGCTAAAAATGCGAGAATGGCATATTTTATACAATACGTAGTATCTAATTTCACCTTGAAACGATGTATACCGAAACTGGTATTGCTCCAGAGAAAACTCATTACCAGACTATATAAAGTACCATTAAAAATACCAATGGAAACAATACCAACTATTGCCATCAGAACCACAGATATAATAACACTACTTGAACTATTGGCATGTAGCATCTTTGTCGAGATAAAGAAAACAGTCCCCATCCCAATGGCCATTAAAATCGGCAAGAAAAAGGTTACCCACCAGAACCCTTTCAAAGAGCAATTAAAACTAAATCTTACGCCGTTGAGACTAGTCATCAAGGCCTGATAACGCAGTCCTTTTGCTGCCATAAATATAAGCAAAACCAACAGTGACAAAGTCAAAACACAGCCAACAAGCGGCATATCTGCTGACACTGTCATTAAGATTGCGAAATAGAAAAAAACAAAAACAAGACAACTAACAAAAACATTCCCACCGGTAATCCCATAAGAAAATCGTTGTCCGTTAACTTCCATATTAGCATAGAGATAACGCTTACATTTCATTAATGCCCATGGTAAATAGATACCTAGCGTTATAATCGTTAACAACACATTCACCACACAAATAAGAAAATATCTCTCACCTGTACCATGAAAAACAAACGAATGGGACGGAACATCCATTTCATTAATAACTTGAGCCATAAAAATTCCCTGAATTAAAAAATCCATTGATATAATTTATAGATACAGACAGTAAAATGTTCTGCCACGTTACAATACTCTTATCAGTAATAGGCTGGCAAAAACTTTATTGCTTTATAAGACGCTTGCGCACGTAAGAAGAGAGTGGTATTAAACAAATGTATAATTACTTTATTTTTATTGGGTTAAACTATGAATAACATTGCGCCGCAATCACCTGTAATGCGTCGCCTGACGTTGCAGGATAATCCTGCTATCGCCCGCGTCATTCGTCAGGTATCCGCCGAATACGGTCTTACCGCTGATAAAGGCTACACCGTCGCCGATCCGAATCTTGACGAGCTGTATCAAGTGTATAGTCAGCCTGGTCATGCATATTGGGTGGTTGAGTACGAGGGTGAAGTGGTCGGCGGCGGTGGGATTGCGCCATTAGCAGGTAGTGAATCGGACATTTGCGAACTGCAAAAGATGTATTTTCTTCCGGCTATTCGCGGTAAAGGGCTGGCGAAAAAACTGGCCTTAATGGCGATGGAGCAAGCACGAGAGATGGGCTTCAAACGCTGCTATCTGGAAACGACCGCTTTTTTAAAGGAAGCCATTGCGCTTTATGAGCATTTGGGCTTTGAGCATATCGACTATGCGCTTGGCTGCACGGGCCATGTCGATTGTGAAGTGCGGATGCTACGCGAACTCTAAAAAAATGCCCGCTAGTGTGTGCTATCGGGCATTTTAATCAATTAATTAGTGGCGAACCCCGTCATCGTCTTCATCGACAAAATCTTCATCGTCGCCGTCTTCGCCGTTGGGATCTTCAAAGTAAGTGCCCCAACCGTCGTACTCAACGTCAAATTTCTCCGCCAGCGTCATCAGTTGTTCAACCTGGGCATCGATCAGATCGGCATTCAACGCGCACTCGCTGAGGATGTCGCAGCAAATCACGATATCACCATCTTCAACTTCCAGCTCTTCTGGATCGGTCACTTCGTAACCGAGTTTAAACGCTTCAACTGCTGCTTTTTCCAGGGTTTCCAGATCGTCTGCGGAAAGATGGTGTTCGATGGTGTACAGCGCGTCCGGATCGCTGCCATCTTCCAGTAATTCTTCAATAATCAAACGTGTTTCTTCACGCTGTTCTTCCAGTTGTTCCGGGTTTGCCATGGCTCATTCCTCTTAATGTCCTGCCGATACTCTTATTGTCACACACCACTGACATTGCCTCCACCTTTGTGACAAAGATTTATGCTTTAGACTTGCAAATGAATAATCATCCATATAAATTGAATTTTAATTCATTGAGGCGTTAGCCACAGGAGGGATCTATGTCCGGGTTTTATCATAAGCATTTCCTGAAATTACTCGATTTCACGCCAGCTGAACTCAACAGCCTGCTGCAGTTAGCCGCGAAGCTGAAAGCCGATAAGAAAAGCGGTAAAGAAGAAGCCAAACTCACTGGTAAAAACATCGCGCTCATCTTCGAAAAAGACTCGACTCGTACCCGATGCTCTTTCGAAGTTGCCGCATATGACCAGGGTGCTCGTGTTACTTATCTCGGCCCAAGCGGCAGCCAGATTGGTCATAAAGAGTCGATTAAAGACACTGCCCGCGTGCTTGGTCGCATGTATGACGGTATTCAGTATCGCGGCTATGGTCAGGAGATTGTCGAAACACTGGCGGAATACGCTGGCGTGCCGGTATGGAACGGCCTGACCAATGAGTTTCACCCCACGCAGCTGCTGGCGGATCTTCTCACCATGCAGGAGCATTTGCCCGGCAAAGCATTCAACGAAATGACGCTGGTCTATGCAGGTGACGCGCGTAACAACATGGGAAACTCGATGCTCGAAGCTGCGGCGCTTACCGGTCTGGATTTGCGTCTGGTCGCGCCACAGGCATGCTGGCCGGAAGCTGCGCTGGTTACGGAATGCCGCGCCCTGGCACAGCAAAATGGCGGGAATATTACGCTGACGGAAGATGTAGCCAAAGGAGTAGAAGGTGCTGACTTTATCTATACCGATGTATGGGTGTCGATGGGGGAAGCAAAAGAGAAATGGGCGGAACGGATTGCATTGCTGCGTGATTATCAGGTGAATAACAAGATGATGCAGTTGACCGGTAACCCGGAGGTCAAATTCCTCCACTGCCTGCCCGCGTTTCATGACGACCAGACGACGCTTGGTAAGAAAATGGCGGAAGAGTTTGGCCTACATGGCGGAATGGAAGTGACTGATGAGGTCTTCGAATCTGCCGCCAGCATTGTTTTTGATCAGGCGGAAAACCGCATGCATACCATCAAAGCGGTGATGGTCGCGACGCTCAGTAAATAATTGATATCGCTATAAAGATGCCGGGAAATACAAAAACATCCCGGCATCACATTATTTTATGCAGTGATAGTTTTTTTCTTCCAGCCAAATTTTTCTATTGCTATACGTAAATTTTCCGGAGGATTTAATTTTCCCAACTGTTCATTATTAATATATTCATATATTCATATATTCATATATTCATATATATTGATTTTGCCATTCCGGAGGATTTTCATCATTCTTGTTCTAATTTTTAATTCATTACCCATCTTTTCTTCAAAAATCTTAATGACATAACCCGGATGTTTTTTTTACAATTTCATTTGTTTTTTCTTCATTACCATAAACATATCCTAACTCATTAAGATACAGCTGTTCGCCCTCATACTTCTTAATTAATTGATAGAAGTACCACTTAGCAAAATCAGGTTGCTTCATGAAAAAATCCTTCAAAAAAATATCATTCACTAAAATACTGAGAGGCACTTTATCAAAAACCAATTTAACATCATCAAATAGCCTTAGTATTAAGCGCGATTTTTCTTGATTACTTAAATTAAAATCATTGACATATACAACCAACTTCTCCCAAATCAATTCCTGTAACTCAGGGCTGTTTTTATAGGGTTCTTTATTGAGGTTGAAAAATAATGTCTCAGCTATTTTAGACTGATCGCAGTTAAAATCAATATGATCGATCACGGAGCGGGCATGCTTTATCTTTGTAGTATCATCAGAATATTGCATACTTTGATTAAAACACCACTCCAGAATTTTTACATCATTAATATATGGCAATTTTAAAAAAGTCTTCAACATCGAATCGATGACCTTTTCGAGATTAACTTTTGCATCATCTAAGGAATCAATAAGAATATTAGACAGGTTAATTTTGATGTTATTAATTTCATCATTACCTTCTGTACCACTAGCAATTCTGGTATCATGTAACGTTTTCAGATCATTTATTTCTTCAAGTATACCACCTTCGCCTAGTAAGTATGGAATCGTGTCATCACATACATGAGGCATTAATAGCAGATGTTCTTTCTTTATTTTTTCTAATGTACTGGCTAATGGCTTTTCTAATAACTCGTTATAATCAATTGCGTCCTTCCAGTTCAACTGATGATTATTTAATAGAAGCGCCATATTCTTGTTAGCTTCACGTTGGTAACACGCCAGAACCTTGTTAGTAATCAGGTGTAATGAACTATCATCTTTTCTTTCAAAAGACTTACCTTCATAACGAAAACTCAAAAAATCAGATTGTGGAAATATAATGGCTGTATGTCCTTGACGAGTCCCCATAGTAGTGGTAGTAGAAAGTGTAATTTCTATTTCCACCTTAGATAAATCCGCTCGCTCCCCTTCAGGATTATTCATAACAAACTTCATTATCTCACTACCATCATTATTTTTGATATAAGATGAGGACTTAATATGAGCCATCATATTTCTACCCGCTTCGTTGGAGCGTTTGCTAAAATCCACATAACCCAGGGTAAATATCTTAGCCAAAAACTCCAAAAATGATCTGGGAGAAAGAATATTCCTTCTGCTATCCTGCCCCCCGGCAATACGGGCAAAATCATTCATTCCAACACGCCAGGTATTTAAAACTTCACTTTTTTGTTTAAAATTGTCGGCTAATGTAATGTGTTGAGAATAATTCAAATCTGATATTTTGCTCATGACGGACTCCTTGAGTTAATAAGAACGTCTAAGCATTACAAATTCTACTCACAAAAAAATATCAAAAAACGCTCTTTTCATAAGCTCGCCGTAAACCTGGAGTTATTTACGGCGAAAAGTCATCACGCCATCAGCATCTTCACTACTGCTTTGCGAACCCGGGCTGGCGCGCCCACTGCGCACAGCGGTTTATGCACTTCCCCCGGATAAAACACAACAAAATCACCTTCATTTAGGATAACTGTTTTCTCATCAACGCCTTCCGGCAAAAATGCGATGTCTTTATCAGCTAACCAGTCGGTATCCGGCGTGCCTGCAGGTTGCGTGCTGAAGGTCATGCCTTCCTGACCTTTTAACACAATCTGAATGTCGAGATAGCGGGCATGGTACTCCGCACGGCGAGCTTCGTACGGCTCGGTCATATCTTCCGAGATAAGATAAAACAGACGATTACCTTCGATATCGTGCTTGCCCTTTGGCGTTTCTGCCGTAACGTGTGCTTTGATATGCTCAATCGCCTGGCGTAACTCCTGGGGTAGCCACGGCTGAAGATTATGAATATTTCCGATGATCATCTTTTCCACTCCTTAATTAAAACAATGTTTCATTTCCACCGTTATACGAAAAGATGATCAATTCCGCCAGCCTTAACGCGTGAATTATTGTCTTATCACAACTTATCGGCAGGCGCGTTCCCGCCTTTCGGATCAAGGTCAGCATCACTCCTTGAGAATAGTTTTTATCGCTTCCCCCGCCAGTGCAGCTGTTGCACAGAGTTGTTCGAGGGAGTGCCCCTCTCGTGCCTTCGCAGAAAGCCCTGACATCACGGTACTCATAAAATCAGTCACACATTGTGCGCTTTGTGGATGCCGCCTGGCGATATAGTCATAAATGGTCGTTTCTGCGGCGTGATAATATTGAACGGCAATATCACGCGCTTGTGGATCATGACTATGAATGCCTTCAAGAACCATACAGCCAGCGCAGCCGCCGTTTTGGCTATATCTGCGCGCCGCTTCTTTTAATACCTCAGCCAGGCACTCCCCTACCGGACGATCATCACGAAGAATATCGGCAAGCGGAATAGCTTCCGTACCGACATATTCATTGAGTACACGGCTAAATAACCCAGCCTTATTGCCAAAAGCCGCGTAGAGGCTCGGGGGGTTAATACCAAGATAATCAGTAACTTCAGCAACACTAACAGCATCGAAACCTTTTTGGTGAAAAAGCACTTTTGCCGCAGAGACTGCCTGCTCAGGAGCGAAACGTCTGGGACGACCTGGAACGCGAGATTGTTTTTTAGTGACCATTACAAAACTTGTTGACAGAAAGTTAAAACAGTTTTGTAATGCATGTTACATAATAAATCAAGGAGTCCTTATGGGCGCTTTTACAGGTAAGACAGTTCTCATCCTCGGTGGCAGCCGTGGAATCGGTGCCGCTATGGTACGTCGTTTCGTCACCGATGGGGCCAATGTACGATTCACCTATGCGGGGTCGAAAGATGCCGCTGAACGCCTGGCACAAGAGACTGGAGCGATAGCAGTATTCACAGATAGTGCTGACAGAGACGCTGTCATTGATGTCGTTCGTAAGAGTGGCGCATTGGATATTCTGGTAGTAAATGCAGGTATTGGCGTCTTTGGCGATGCCCTGGAATTAAATGCCGACGATATTGATCGCCTTTTCAAAATCAATATTCATGCTCCTTATCATGCCTCTGTTGAAGCCGCCCGGCAGATGCCCGAAGGCGGGCGCATCTTAATCATCGGCTCCGTGAATGGCGATCGTATGCCTGTTGCAGGCATGGCTGCTTATGCCGCCAGCAAATCTGCCCTGCAAGGCATGGCGCGCGGGCTGGCCCGTGATTTTGGACCGCGTGGGATCACCATCAACGTCGTCCAGCCAGGGCCAATTGATACCGACGCTAATCCCGCCAACGGGCCAATGCGCGATATGTTGCATAGTTTTATGGCTATCAAAAGACATGGGCAACCGGAAGAGGTCGCTGGTATGGTCGCATGGTTAGCAGGGCCAGAAGCCAGCTTTGTTACCGGCGCGATGCATACCATTGATGGCGCGTTTGGCGCATAACCGACTACGCTCAATTAAGCCCAGCCATTATCCATGATGTCTGGGTTTTGTTTACTCACGTCGTCCGCTAAAAGCGGCTCCCGGTAAAGAGAACTCTTCTGTTCATGTCGTAAATCTTGAGGATAACCAAATGGTAGAAAGAACCGCTGTTTTCCCTGCTGGCCGACATTCACTGTATGCTGAGCATCGTTATTCTGCGGCTATTCGTTCCGGCGATTTGCTGTTTGTTTCCGGGCAAGTAGGAAGTCGAGAGGACGGAACACCAGAACCCGATTTTCAGCAACAAGTCAGACTGGCATTTGATAATTTGCATGCGACCCTGGCTGCTGCGGGATGCACTTTTGACGATATCATTGATGTTACGAGCTTCCATACCGATCCAGAAAACCAATTTGAAGACATCATGACGGTGAAAAATGAAATATTAGCGCCCCACCTTATCCAAACTGGACGGCGGTGGGTGTTACATGGCTGGCAGGCTTTGATTTTGAAATTAAAGTGATAGCGCGCATCCCTGAGCAGTAAGCAATAGTGTTAGCCGTTCGTTTTCACACTCCGCCCTATAAGTCGGATGAATGGAATAAAATGCATATCTGATTGCGTGAAAGTGAAAAAGAAAAAAGCAGGGAATGTCTGCAATTATTGATACCGAAGGACAGTTCCCCTCCAGAATCACAGCAAATAAAAATGCATATATTTTGACTTATAATTCAAATAAACCGTTTGCGCTGACAAAATATTGCATCAAATGCTTGCGCCGCTTCTGACGATGAGTATAATGCCGGACAATTTGCCGGGAGGATGTATGGTTCAGTGTGTTCGACATTTTGTCTTACCGCGTCTGAAAAAAGACGCTGGCCTGCCGTTTTTCTTCCCGTTGATCACCCATTCCCAGCCCCTCAATCGAGGGGCTTTTTTTTGCCCAGGCGTCAGGAGATAAAAGATGGCTAATCCGCTATATCAGAAACATATCATTTCCATAAACGACCTTAGTCGCGATGACCTTAATCTGGTGCTGGCGACAGCGGCGAAACTGAAAGCAAACCCGCAACCAGAGCTGTTGAAGCACAAAGTCATTGCCAGCTGTTTCTTCGAAGCCTCTACCCGTACCCGTCTCTCTTTCGAAACATCTATGCACCGCCTGGGTGCCAGCGTGGTGGGCTTCTCCGACAGCGCCAATACATCACTGGGTAAAAAGGGCGAAACGCTGGCCGATACCATTTCGGTTATCAGCACTTACGTCGATGCGATAGTGATGCGTCATCCGCAGGAAGGGGCGGCGCGCCTGGCCACCGAATTTTCTGGCAATGTACCGGTACTGAATGCCGGTGATGGCTCCAACCAACATCCGACGCAAACCTTGCTGGACTTATTCACCATTCAGGAAACCCAGGGGCGTCTGGACAATCTCCACGTCGCAATGGTTGGTGACCTGAAATATGGCCGCACCGTTCACTCCCTGACTCAGGCGTTAGCGAAGTTCGACGGCAACCGTTTTTACTTCATCGCGCCGGACGCGCTGGCAATGCCGCAATACATTCTGGATATGCTTGATGAAAAAGGGATCGCCTGGAGTCTGCACAGCTCTATTGAAGAAGTGATGGCGGAAGTAGACATCCTGTATATGACCCGCGTGCAAAAAGAGCGCCTGGACTCATCCGAATACGCCAACGTGAAAGCGCAGTTTGTTCTTCGCGCCAGCGATCTCCACAACGCCAAAGCCAATATGAAAGTGCTGCATCCGCTGCCGCGTGTTGATGAGATTGCGACGGATGTTGATAAAACGCCACACGCCTGGTACTTCCAGCAGGCAGGCAACGGGATTTTCGCTCGCCAGGCGTTACTGGCACTGGTTCTGAATCGCGATCTGGTACTGTAAGGGGAAATAGAGATGACACACGATAATAAATTGCAGGTTGAAGCTATTAAACGCGGCACGGTAATTGACCATATCCCCGCCCAGATCGGTTTTAAGCTGTTGAGTCTGTTCAAGCTGACCGAAACGGATCAGCGGATCACCATTGGTCTGAACCTGCCTTCTGGCGAGATGGGCCGCAAAGATCTGATCAAAATCGAAAATACCTTTTTGAGTGAAGATCAGGTAGATCAACTGGCATTGTATGCACCGCAAGCCACGGTTAACCGTATCGACAACTATGAAGTGGTGGGTAAATCGCGCCCCAGTCTGCCGGAGCGCATCGACAACGTGCTGGTCTGCCCGAACAGCAACTGTATCAGCCATGCCGAACCGGTTTCTTCCAGCTTTGCCGTGCGAAAACGCGCCAATGACATCGCGCTCAAATGCAAATACTGTGAAAAAGAGTTTTCCCATAATGTGGTGCTGGCCAATTAATTGCGGTTGGTAATAAAAGTCTGGCTCCCTATAATGAGCCAGACTTTTTACCGCTGTAATAAAGGAGAAATCATGAGCAAAACTATCGCGACGGAAAATGCACCGGCAGCTATCGGTCCTTACGTACAGGGCGTTGATCTGGGCAATATGATCATCACCTCCGGTCAGATCCCGGTAAATCCGAAAACGGGTGAAGTACCGGCAGACGTCGCTGCACAGGCACGTCAGTCGCTGGATAACGTAAAAGCGATTGTCGAAGCCGCTGGCCTGAAAGTGGGCGATATCGTTAAAACCACCGTGTTTGTGAAAGATCTGAACGACTTCGCAACCGTAAACGCCACTTACGAAGCCTTCTTCACCGAACACAACGCCACCTTCCCGGCACGTTCTTGCGTTGAAGTTGCCCGTCTGCCGAAAGACGTAAAAATTGAGATCGAAGCGATCGCTGTTCGTCGCTAATCTTGATGGAAATCCGGGCTATCATGCCCGGATTAAGTCTGATGACAAACGCAAAATCGCCTGATGCGCTACGCTTATCAGGCCTACGTGATTCCTGCAATTTATTGAATTTGTTGGCCGGATAAGGCATTTACGCCGCATCCGGCATGAACAAAGCTTACTTTGTCTACAATCTGAATCGGGGCTATCGTGCCCAGTTTATTCTTTATTGCCAGCCGTAACGACGGCTATAAAATCCTTTCACCAACTGGGTTAACGTCATATACCCTGCCAGAATCGCAACCAGCCACGGGAAATAGCTTAACGGCAGCGCCTGCAGCTGCAGATAACTGGCCAGCGGTGAAAACGGCAATGCGATCCCGACAATCATCACGATCACGGTCATGATCATTAACGGCCACGATGCACAGCTCTGAATAAACGGCACACGGCGGGTGCGGATCATATGCACAATCAGCGTTTGCGACAGTAAGCCCACCACAAACCATCCCGACTGGAACAGCGTTTGCGTTTCCGGCGTGTTGGCATGGAATACCCACCACATCAGGCAAAACGTCAGAATATCGAAGATCGAGCTGATCGGTCCGAAGAAGATCATAAAGCGCCCCAGATCCGCCGGATTCCAACGCTGCGGCTTTTGAATTTGCTCGTCGTCGACGTTATCAAACGGGATCGCCACCTGTGACACATCATACAGCAGGTTCTGAATAAGCAAGTGTAACGGCAACATCGGCAGGAAGGGCAAGAAAGCACTCGCCACCAGCACGCTGAACACATTACCGAAGTTGGAGCTCGCCGTCATTTTGATGTATTTCAGCATGTTGGCGAAAGTGCGACGTCCTTCAATAACCCCCTCTTCCAGCACCATCAGGCTTTTTTCCAGCAGGATGATATCAGCCGCTTCACGGGCAATATCTACCGCGCCGTCCACAGAAATGCCGATATCCGCAGCGCGTAAGGCGGGCGCATCATTAATACCATCGCCCATAAAGCCAACCACATGCCCTTCGCGCTTCAGTAAGGTCACAATGCGTTCTTTATGCATCGGCGTCAGACGAGCAAACAGCGTGGTGCGCTGTGCGAGATTTGCCAGTTCGTCGTCAGATAGCGTTTCAATATCACTACCAATGACCACCTCTCCCGCGTCCAGCCCCACTTCATGGCACACTTTCGCTGCAACTAACTCACTGTCGCCAGTAAGGATTTTTACGGTAATTCCACTCGCTTTTAATGCCTTCAGTGCCGGAGCAGTTGTCTCTTTTGGCGGATCAAGGAAAGCAATATATCCTTCGAGGATCAGGTCGGATTCATCCGCCCGCTGGTAATCTCCTTCACGCGCTGGCAGGTATTTCGTCGCCACCGCAACCACGCGCAGCCCCTGACGATTCAGCGTATCAGTAACCCGCTTAATCTTACGCAGCATGATGTCATCGAGCGGCACAATCTCGCCATTGTGACGCACCTGCGAACACACATTGAGGATTTCCTGCAATGCACCTTTGCAAACCAGCTGATGGTGCTCGGTATTTTCTGCCACTACCACCGACATCCGGCGACGCTCGAAATCAAACGGAATCTCATCAATTTTTTGCCAACGGCTGGCCAGCGAGCGCGCTGACTCTTCATCCGTACCTTCGAGCACCGCTGTATCGAGCAGGTTTTTAAGTCCGGTCTGATAATGACTGTTCAACCACGCGCTATGCAGCACGCGTTCGCTGGTTTTACCGGAGATATCGGTATGATTCTCCAGCACAATTTTGTCCTGTGTCAGGGTGCCGGTTTTATCAGTGCACAGAATATCCATTGCGCCAAAGTTCTGAATAGCATCCAGATGTTTGACGATCACTTTCTGTTTCGACAGCTTTACTGCGCCGCGCGCCAGCGTCGAGGTAACAATCATCGGCAACATTTCCGGCGTTAAGCCTACCGCGACCGAAAGCGCAAACAGTGCCGCTTCCCACCAGTCGCCTTTGGTGTAACCGTTGATAAGCAACACCACCGGAGCCATCACCAGCATAAAGCGAATCAGCAGCATACTGACGCGGCTGATCCCCTGCTGAAAGGCATTCGGCTCGCTTTCCTGCTCACTAACACGCCCCGCCAGTTGACCAAACCAGGTGTTGGCTCCTGTAGCAATCACCATTGCTTGTGCCGTGCCGCTCACCACGGTGGTGCCCATAAAACACAGGGTATCGCACTCCAGCGGATTGCTGTGCTCCGGCTGGCGAGTGGTAGCGGCTTTTTCTACGGGCAGAGACTCACCGGTTAACGACGCCTGAGCGACGAACAGATCCCGCGCCTGCAAGATACGTAAATCTGCCGGGATCATATCTCCCGCCGCCAGTTTTATAATATCGCCGGGCACCAGCTGGTCGATCGGGATCTCCAGCCAGCCATTTTCGCCTTTGTCGTTAATTACGCGCAGCACCGTCGCGGTATTGCTGACCATCGCTTTCAGGGCATCTGCCGCTTTAGTGGAACGTGCTTCCTGAATAAAGTTCAGCAACGTTGAAATAGCGACCATTAGCGCGATAACGCCCGCGGCAAATAAATCTTCCGTGGCGTAAGAAATAGCGCCGAGAATGGTGAGTAAAATATTAAAGGGGTTGCGATAGCAGACCCATAAATGTACCCACCACGGCGACGGTTGTTGTGCGGGTAATTTATTTTCACCATGTTGTTCGCGGGCAGATTCCACTTCCGCCTGATTTAACCCTTCCGGATGGGTGTCGAACGTTTTCCATAATTCTTCTTCGGGCATCACCGCCATTTTCAGGCAATGCGCACTTAAGGACGGCGGGACCGCCGTATTCACTGTCTGCTGCGCGCCAGGCAATGGATCGCGATGAACCAGACGGGAAGGTAAATGGCGAATGAGCCGGGTAAAAATTTCTTTAAACATAAGGAGTCCCTCCGCACTGTCTGAAACAGTACAGAAATGTCTTCAGGCGTGGCGAAGCCTTACCTGAAGGTAATAAAGCTGAGCAGGGACGTTAAAACGTCACGGCCTTACGCATCCGGTAACGCCGTGAAAAGACGGGCTTACCGGAAAAGTTTTAATCTCCGTCGAGGGAGAGGCGTGGGATCAGGTTCCATATAACCTCCGGTAAGTGAAAAAAGCGCCGCAAATAATAAGGAGAATCCAATAATATTCGTAGCATCTATGGCGATATAATACCTGCTGGCAACTAAACCAACGATAAACCAGACTTTACCCATTGCTGAATGCACGGGTAAAGTTAGGCTCAAATAATTAAACAACACGTTACAGGACAACAGGATGCAAAATCGGCTGACCATCAAAGACATCGCACGCTTAAGCGGCGTGGGGAAATCTACAGTTTCCCGGGTGCTGAATAACGAAAGCGGCGTGAGCCAGCGCACCCGCGAGCGTGTTGAAGCAGTGATGAATCAGCATGGATTTTCCCCTTCCCGCTCTGCGCGCGCTATGCGTGGGCAAAGCGATAAAGTGGTCGCCATCATTGTTACCCGCCTGGATTCGTTGTCAGAAAATCTCGCCGTTCAAACCATGCTGCCAGCGTTCTATGAACAAGGTTACGACCCAATCATGATGGAAAGTCAGTTTTCCCCGCAATTAGTTGCCGAACATTTGGGGGTGCTGAAACGGCGTAATATCGACGGCGTAGTGCTGTTCGGTTTTACTGGCATAACAGAAGAAATGTTAGCCCACTGGCAGTCATCGCTGGTTCTGCTGGCGCGTGACGCAAAAGGCTTTGCTTCGGTCTGTTATGACGACGAAGGGGCAATCAAGATCCTGATGCAACGGCTGTATGACCAGGGGCATCGTAATATCAGTTATCTCGGCGTGCCGCATAGTGACGTGACAACCGGTAAGCGACGTCACGAAGCCTACCTGGCGTTCTGCAAAGCGCATAAACTGCATCCCGTTGCCGCTCTGCCAGGGCTTGCTATGAAGCAAGGCTATGAGAACGTGGCAAAAGTGATTACGCCTGAAACTACTGCGTTACTGTGCGCAACCGACACGCTGGCACTTGGCGCAAGTAAATACCTGCAAGAGCAACGCATCGACACCTTGCAACTGGCGAGCGTCGGTAATACACCGTTAATGAAATTCCTCCATCCGGAGATCGTCACCGTAGATCCCGGTTACGCCGAAGCTGGACGCCAGGCGGCCTGCCAGTTGATCGCGCAGGTAACCGGGCGCAGCGAACCGCAACAAATCATCATCCCCGCCACCCTGTCCTGATCGTTTCCTGAACGATAAATTGTGATCTTCGCTGCGTTTCGGGAACGTTCCCGTTTTTAAATTTTTCCGCGCAATATATTCTGCAGCCAACCAAAAATGTCATCTGCCATGGGGCTTTATGATGAGCAAAATAAACCAAACGGATATCGATCGGTTGATTGAACTGGTCGGCGGGCGCGGCAATATTGCGACGGTGAGCCACTGTATTACTCGCCTGCGCTTTGTCCTCAACCAACCGGCCAATGCCAGACCGAAAGAAATTGAGCAACTCCCCATGGTGAAAGGCTGTTTCACCAATGCCGGGCAATTTCAGGTGGTGATTGGCACCAACGTGGGTGATTACTATCAAGCACTGATTGCGTCAACCGGACAGGCGCAGGTTGATAAAGAGCAGGTAAAAAAAGCCGCCCGGCAGAATATGAAATGGCATGAGCAGTTGATCTCTCATTTCGCGGAGATCTTCTTCCCGTTGCTGCCCGCGTTGATCAGCGGCGGTTTGATCCTCGGTTTCTTCAATGTGATCGGCGATTTGCCCATGAGCAACGGTCAGACGCTGGCGCAAATGTACCCTTCCCTGCAAACGATCTACGATTTTCTGTGGTTGATCGGTGAAGCGATCTTCTTCTACCTGCCGGTCGGTATTTGCTGGTCAGCGGTGAAAAAAATGGGCGGCACGCCGATCCTTGGTATCGTGCTTGGCGTGACACTGGTTTCTCCACAGCTGATGAACGCTTATCTGCTCGGGCAGCAGCTGCCGGAAGTGTGGGACTTTGGCATGTTCAGCATCGCCAAAGTAGGCTATCAGGCGCAGGTGATCCCGGCACTGTTAGCCGGACTGGCGCTGGGCGTTATTGAAACTCGCCTTAAACGCATCGTGCCGGATTACCTCTATCTGGTGGTGGTACCCGTCTGTTCGCTGATCCTCGCGGTGTTCCTCGCCCATGCGCTGATTGGTCCGTTTGGTCGCATGATTGGCGATGGCGTTGCCTTTGCGGTACGTCACCTGATGACCGGCAGCTTTGCTCCGATTGGTGCGGCATTGTTTGGCTTCCTGTACGCGCCGCTGGTGATCACCGGCGTACACCAGACCACCCTTGCTATTGATTTGCAGATGATTCAAAGCATGGGTGGCACGCCAGTGTGGCCGCTGATTGCGCTGTCGAATATCGCTCAGGGCTCCGCCGTAATAGGCATTATCATTTCCAGCCGCAAGCACAATGAGCGCGAGATCTCCGTGCCTGCCGCTATCTCCGCCTGGCTTGGGGTCACTGAGCCTGCAATGTACGGCATCAACCTGAAATATCGCTTCCCGATGCTGTGCGCGATGATTGGTTCTGGTCTGGCAGGATTGCTATGCGGCCTGAACGGCGTTATGGCGAATGGTATCGGCGTAGGCGGCCTGCCGGGAATTCTCTCGATTCAACCGAGCTACTGGCAGGTGTTTGCGCTGGCAATGGCTATCGCCATCATCATCCCGATTGTACTCACCTCGTTTATCTATCAGCGGAAATACCGCCTGGGCACGCTGGACATTGTTTAATTTTCTTCGGGGCGCAATTGCGCCCCCTCGCATTTGCAGGAATAACGTAATGACTAATCTTCCCCACTGGTGGCAAAACGGCGTTATCTACCAGATTTATCCAAAGAGTTTTCAGGACACCACGGGTAGCGGCACCGGCGATTTACGTGGCGTTATCCAACGCCTGGACTATCTGCATAAACTGGGCGTTGATGCCATCTGGCTAACCCCCTTTTATGTCTCTCCCCAGGTCGATAACGGTTACGATGTAGCGAACTATACGGCGATTGATCCCACCTACGGCACGCTGGACGATTTTGACGAACTGGTGACGCAGGCAAAATCGCGCGGGATTCGTATCATTCTCGATATGGTGTTTAACCATACCTCTACCCAACATGCCTGGTTTCGCGAGGCGCTGAACAAAGAAAGCCCTTACCGCCAGTTTTATATCTGGCGCGATGGCGAACCAGAAACGCCACCGAACAACTGGCGTTCAAAATTTGGCGGTAGTGCGTGGCGCTGGCATGCGGAAAGCGAACAGTACTATTTGCATCTCTTTGCACCAGAACAGGCGGATCTCAACTGGGAGAATCCAGCGGTACGCGCAGAGCTGAAAAAAGTCTGTGAATTCTGGGCCGATCGTGGGGTCGACGGGTTGCGCCTGGATGTGGTGAATCTGATCTCCAAAGACCCGCGTTTCCCTGAAGACCTGGATGGCGACGGGCGTCGCTTCTACACCGACGGGCCACGAGCACACGAGTTTTTGCACGAGATGAACCGCGATGTGTTTACGCCACGCGGGTTAATGACCGTAGGTGAAATGTCCTCCACCAGCCTTGAGCATTGCCAGCGATACGCGGCACTGACAGGCAGTGAATTGTCGATGACCTTTAATTTTCATCACCTGAAGGTCGATTATCCCGGTGGTGAAAAATGGACGCTGGCTAAACCTGACTTTGTGGCGTTGAAAACATTGTTCCGCCACTGGCAACAAGGAATGCACAACGTGGCATGGAATGCCTTGTTCTGGTGTAACCACGATCAGCCGCGCATTGTTTCTCGCTTTGGTGATGAAGGTGAATACCGCGTGCCTGCGGCAAAAATGCTGGCGATGGTGCTGCATGGCATGCAGGGAACGCCGTATATCTACCAGGGCGAAGAGATTGGCATGACCAACCCGCATTTCACGCGCATTACTGACTATCGCGACGTGGAGAGCCTCAATATGTTTGCCGAGCTGCGCAACGATGGGCGTGATGCCGACGAGTTATTGGCAATCCTCGCCAGTAAATCCCGTGACAACAGTCGCACGCCCATGCAATGGAGCAACGGCGATAATGCCGGGTTTACGGCTGGCGAACCGTGGATTGGCCTGGGCGATAACTATCAACAAATCAACGTAGAAGCCGCGCTGACCGATGAGTCCTCGGTGTTTTACACCTACCAAAAGTTAATCGCACTGCGTAAGCAAGAAGCCGTTCTGACATGGGGCAATTACCAGGATCTGCTGCCAAACAGCCCTGTATTGTGGTGCTATCGCCGTGAATGGAAGGGGCAAACCTTGCTGGTCATTGCCAACCTTAGCCGTGGGATCCAACCCTGGCAGCCAGGGCAAATGCGCGGCAACTGGCAGCTTGTGATGCATAACTACGAAGAAGCCTCACCACAACCCTGTGCCATGAATTTACGGCCTTTTGAGGCTGTCTGGTGGTTACAGAAGTAAATCTTCCCTAAGCCCCGGTAATGCCGGTCATTCCGGGGTTTTGTCTGTCAGCATGTTGTTTTTGTTGATTTTTCAACCAGCAAATTCATTAAAAAATTTACATAACGCTGTAGCGCCCGTCATCCGTACGCTCTGCTTTTTACTTTGAGCTACATCAAAAAAAGTTCAAACATCCTTGATGCAAAGCACTATATATAGACTTTAAAATGCGTCCCAACCCAATATGTTGTATTAATCGACTATAATTGCTACTACAGCTCCCCACGAAAAAGGTGCGGCGTTGTGGATAAGCGGATGGCGATTGCGGAAAGCACCGGAAAACGAAACGAAAAAACCGGAAAACGCCTTTCCCAATTTCTGTGGATAACCTGTTCTTAAAAATATGGAGCGATCATGACACCGCATGTGATGAAACGAGACGGCTGCAAAGTGCCGTTTAAATCAGAGCGCATCAAAGAAGCGATTCTGCGTGCAGCTAAAGCAGCGGAAGTCGATGATGCCGATTATTGCGCCACTGTTGCTGCGGTTGTCAGCGAGCAGATGCAGGGCCGCAACCAGGTGGATATCAACGAGATCCAGACCGCAGTTGAAAACCAGCTGATGTCGGGTCCATACAAACAACTGGCTCGTGCTTACATCGAGTACCGTCACGATCGCGACATTGAACGTGAAAAACGCGGTCGCCTGAACCAGGAGATCCGTGGTCTGGTCGAGCAGACCAACGCCTCGTTACTCAACGAAAACGCCAACAAAGACAGCAAGGTGATTCCAACCCAGCGCGACCTGCTGGCCGGGATCGTGGCTAAACACTATGCACGCCAGCACCTGCTGCCGCGTGACGTGGTGCAGGCACATGAGCGTGGCGATATTCACTATCACGATCTCGATTACTCGCCGTTCTTCCCGATGTTCAACTGCATGTTGATTGACCTGAAAGGCATGCTGACCCAGGGCTTTAAAATGGGGAACGCCGAGATTGAACCGCCGAAGTCGATCTCTACGGCAACCGCTGTAACTGCGCAGATTATTGCTCAGGTCGCCAGCCATATTTATGGCGGCACCACCATTAACCGTATCGATGAAGTGCTGGCACCGTTTGTCACCGCCAGCTACAACAAACATCGCAAGACCGCAGAAGAGTGGAACATCCCGGACGCCGAAGGCTACGCTAACTCTCGTACCATTAAAGAGTGCTACGATGCCTTCCAGTCGCTGGAGTACGAAGTAAACACCCTGCACACCGCCAACGGTCAGACTCCGTTTGTAACCTTTGGTTTTGGTCTGGGCACCAGCTGGGAATCGCGCCTGATTCAGGAATCTATCCTGCGTAACCGTATCGCAGGCCTCGGTAAAAACCGTAAAACTGCGGTGTTCCCGAAACTGGTGTTTGCGATTCGCGATGGTCTGAACCATAAAAAAGGCGATCCGAACTACGACATCAAACAGCTGGCGCTGGAGTGCGCAAGCAAGCGCATGTATCCGGATATCCTGAACTACGATCAGGTAGTGAAAGTCACCGGTTCGTTTAAAACCCCGATGGGCTGCCGCAGCTTCCTCGGCGTGTGGGAAAATGAAAACGGCGAGCAGATCCACGATGGTCGTAACAACCTCGGCGTGATCAGCCTGAACCTGCCGCGTATTGCTCTGGAAGCAAAAGGCGATGAAGCCACCTTCTGGAAGCTGCTGGATGAACGTCTGGTGCTGGCACGTAAGGCGCTGATGACCCGTATCGCTCGTCTCGAAGGCGTGAAAGCGCGCGTGGCCCCGATCCTCTATATGGAAGGTGCTTGTGGCGTGCGTCTCAATGCTGACGATGATGTTTCTGAAATCTTCAAAAACGGTCGTGCGTCTATTTCGCTGGGTTACATCGGCATCCACGAAACCATTAACGCGCTGTTCGGCGGCGAGCATGTTTACGACAACGAGCAGCTTCGCGCGAAAGGTATCGCCATTGTTGAACGTCTGCGTCAGGCAGTGGATAAGTGGAAAGAAGAAACGGGTTATGGTTTCAGTCTCTACAGCACGCCGAGTGAAAACCTGTGCGACCGCTTCTGCCGTCTCGATACTGCTGAGTTTGGCGTGGTGCCGGGCGTGACCGATAAAGGTTACTACACCAACAGTTTCCACCTCGATGTGGAGAAGAAGGTGAACCCGTACGACAAGATCGACTTTGAAGCGCCTTACCCGCCGCTGGCGAACGGTGGTTTCATTTGCTACGGCGAGTATCCAAACATTCAGCACAACCTGAAGGCGCTGGAAGATGTCTGGGATTACAGCTATCAGCATGTACCGTATTACGGCACCAATACACCGATTGATGAGTGCTACGAGTGTGGCTTTACCGGTGAGTTCGAGTGCACCAGCAAAGGCTTCACTTGCCCGAAATGTGGTAACCATGACGCCTCCCGTGTGTCGGTGACTCGCCGCGTGTGCGGATATTTAGGTAGCCCGGATGCACGTCCATTTAACGCCGGTAAGCAGGAAGAAGTTAAGCGCCGCGTTAAACATTTGGGAAATGGGCAGATAGGTTAATCTTCACTCTGCGCTAAGCAAATGCCGGATGCGGCGTAAACGCCTTATCCGGCCTACATTTGGCAACGGCTGTGTAGGCCTGAT
>ERZ860023.198-NODE-198-length-40397-cov-1.853032_pt1 | contig 40397 bp, 36 predicted proteins | sample MGYA00509983_ERZ860023 | MGnify/ENA primary metagenome ERZ860023 (study PRJEB30046, sample SAMN00715180) | human gut metagenome | study: EMG produced TPA metagenomics assembly of the A metagenome-wide association study of gut microbiota in type 2...
TCGCGATGTGCACGAGCGCATAGAGCGGCAGCAGGATCACCGCGGCATACAGCGTGAACGCCAGCGCGAAGCCAAAGCGGCCCGAGGCGGCCAGCGCACTCAGTCCCTGCCCCACTGCGCTGCCGGGGAATCCGGCGACGGAAAAGGCGTCGCCCTCGAAAAGCCACAGGGCGAGCGCAAGCAGCGCGCAGATGAGCGCCTCCGCCAAAAGTAAGGTCTTGATCCGGTCACGTTTCATATCGCACCTCCAGAATTATTGTTTTGCGATAATTTCTATCGTCAGCATAGCAGAAGAATTATCGTTTGTCAATAATTCTTTATTTGCTTTTTGTTTTTCAAAGCGCGGCACAGTTGTTTTTAAATAAATGATAAGTTTGCTTTTTTCTATTGATTATCCCCGCACGATAGACTATACTGTAGCTGTCATATCATGCAATTTCTGTTGCTATTGCTCAAAAAAGACAATCAGGAGGACACCAACAATGAAGTACAATCGCACCTACAACTTCTCTGCCGGTCCCGCTATGATGCCGGAGCCCGTGCTGGAGGAAATCCGTGACGAGATGATGAACTACCGCGGCAGCGGCATGTGCGTCATGGAAATGAGCCACCGCTCCAAGGTTTTCCAGCAGATCGTCGACGAGGCCGAGGCTGACCTGCGCGACCTGATGGGCATTCCCGACAACTACAAGGTCCTGTTCATTCAGGGCGGCGCTACGCTGCAGTTCGCGGCTGTGCCTTGGAATCTGATGAAGAACGGCAAGGCCGTCTACGTCGAGACCGGCGCATGGTCCAAGAGGCCATTGCCGAGGCTAAGAAGTACGGCGAGGTCATCGTCGCCGCTTCCTCCAAGGACAAGAACTACAGCTACATTCCCGACTGCTCCGATCTCGACATTCCCGAGGATGCCGACTATGTCTACATCTGCGAGAACAATACGATTTACGGAACAAAATTCAAGGAGCTGCCTAATACAAAGGGCAAGGAGCTTGTCGCTGACGTTTCCTCATGCTTTCTCTCCGAGCCGGTAGACGTTACCAAATACGGCGTGATCTACGGCGGCGTTCAGAAAAATATCGGTCCTGCCGGCGTTGTTATTTCTATTATCCGCGAGGATCTTATTACCGACGATGTCTTAGAGGGAACTCCTACAATGTTGAAATGGAAAACTCAGGCAGACGCCGATTCGCTTTATAACACTCCTCCCTGCTATGGAATTTATATCTGCGGAAAGGTTTTCAAGTGGATCAAGAAAATGGGCGGTCTTGAAGCTATGAAAGCTCATAATGAAAAGAAAGCAAAGATCCTTTACGATTTTCTTGATCAGAGCAAGATGTTCAAGGGTACTGTTGAGCCTAAGGACAGATCGCTTATGAACGTTCCGTTCGTCACAGGAAACGCCGAGCTTGACGCTAAGTTCGTAAAGGAAGCAAAGGCGGCAGGTCTTGAAAATCTCAAGGGACACAGAACAGTCGGCGGAATGAGAGCTTCTATTTATAACGCTATGCCTATTGAGGGCGTAGAAAAGCTCGTTGAATTCATGAAGAAATTTGAGGCTGAAAACGCCTGATTATATCCAAAAAAGGAGTAATTTGATAATGTATAATATTCAGACATTAAACAAGATCGCCGCCGTCGGAACATCAAAGTTTGACAGCAGCAAATATACAGTCGGAGATTCAGTTGAAAACCCGGAAGCTATTATGGTTCGTTCCGCAAAAATGCACGATATGGAATTCGGCTCAAATCTTCTTGCAATTGCAAGAGCAGGCGCAGGCGTAAACAATATTCCTGTTGATAAATGCGCCGAGGCAGGCATATGCGTTTTCAATACTCCGGGAGCTAACGCCAACGCGGTAAAAGAACTGGCTATCTGCGCAATGCTTCTTTCATCAAGAAAGATAACCGAGGCTGCGGCATGGGCCGCTTCGCTTAAGGGTACTCCGGACGCTCCTAAGACAGTCGAGGGCGGTAAGTCCAAATTTGCCGGTCCGGAAATTCTCGGAAAAACCCTTGGTATCATAGGACTCGGAGCTATCGGCGGTAAAATTGCAAATGCAGCGGTCGCTCTTGGTATGAAGGTTATAGGCTTCGATCCTTTCCTTTCCGTAAACGGAGCGCTTCACCTTGATCCGGCGGTAAAGGTTGCGGCTGATATCAATGACATTTATAAAAACAGCGATTATATTTCAATACACGTTCCTTATACTCCCGACACAAAAAATACTATAGATGCAGAACAGATAGCTATGATGAAAGACGGAGTCCGTCTTATAAACCTTGCCAGAGGCGAGCTTATTAACAGTGAAGCGGTAGTTAAAGCTATTGCAGAAGAAAAGGTAGCAAAGTACGTTACGGATTTTGCCGACGATACCGTACTTGGAGTTGAGAATGTTATCGTTCTACCTCATCTCGGTGCCTCCACTCCCGAAAGCGAGGACAACTGCGCCGTAATGGCAGCAGACGAACTGATCGACTACATTGAAAACGGCAATATCAAAAACAGCGTAAATTATCCAAACGCTTCTATGGCGGCTAACGGCACAAAAATATGCGTGCTTCATAAAAATATTCCGGCAGTTATCGCTAAGATAACATCAGCAGTTGCAGACGCCGGTATGAATATCGACAACATGGTAAACGCAAGCAAAAAGGATTACGCTTATACCATGCTCGATGTTGACGGCAGCGTTACAGACGATATTTCCGCTAAAATCAGCTCGGTTGACGGTATAATCAAGGTAAGAGTAATAAAGTAATAATTTATATTAAAAAAGCCGCACTGAAAAACAGTGCGGCTTCCTATTTGCAGAAAAGGCAGACAATAAAATGTCTGCCTTTTCTTAATTAACCTTGCGGTCCCAATTCACTTTCAGTTATTATCATTGCAACATAGTTCATAAGCGTCAGCGAATCAGACGAATCTATTACATTATCATATAACACGTCTGCATTTGCAATACCAACCTCGGTAAGATCGTTGTCCTCACCGCCCAGCAGATACATATTCAGAGCAACTACGTCTGCGATATTTACAGAACCGTCAACATTTACATCTCCGTATTTAGTTGACTTTGCGTTTGTTTCGTTAGTGGGCTTAACCGAAGTGATTACAGTAGTAGAAGTAGAAGGCGATACCGAGGAAGTCGCCGCGGTAGTTACAGGAGGAGTCGGTGAATCTGAAAGCTTTCCGTATATAATTCCGCATCCAACAGTAGACATATAAACCGTACCGTATTCATTCATATCCCCTACAAGGAAATTTCCGTTTCCTGTGCCTCCGTAAAGATTATCCTTATTTATCAACACCCATGAGTTACCGCCGTCCTGAGAACGATAAATGCCTTCAGGATCAGTCTCCTGAGGTTTTCCGTACATATAAAGGGTATTTACATCGCCGGCCTTTTCCGGAGCGCCGTAGCCTACCGTCTTGCAATAGAACACATCAAGCTTGTTTACTGTTTTGCCTGTATCAGTCACATTATACATACCATAGTAGCCCGCGCCGAGTATAATATTATCCTCGCCAAGATAAGCTATTCTGCCGGCCGTATCGCACTGGTCATACATTGCGATATCGGTTGTTGTAAACGTTTTGCCGTAATCGGTGCTTACGCAAAGAGTATAATGAGCGTCGGAGAAATCCGGCTCCGGTTTTGAATAGCTCCATGATGAATTGTAGTATGTCGCATAGGCGTAAACGATATTAGGCTTATCAGGCTCTACAAGCATATATGTGGGCTTTGAGCCGTATGCGCTTGGGATTCCTGTGCAAGATGTCCATGTCTGACCAAAATCATCGGAGTAAGAAACATTGCCGCTGTCGCTTGCGCCTTTAAAGAACCTGTATGAGCCGTCCTCAAGCTGAGTTATCGCAGCTTTTCCTCCGGACGTATTGGTCATCTTAGTCCATGTTTCGCCGCCGTCAAGGGTGTAGAAGCCCGGAGCTACGTCGTTCTGGTTTTCGGCAATTCTAATCATAACATCCGGATTCTGAGGACAATAAGCAATAGCGCCGGTAGATCCCATATTCGGCTGATGCTGTTTACCGGATTCATAAACGGAAGAATGCTCAAAACCGTCATAGTCGCCGATTGCAGAAAATTCATTGCCGCCTGGAACGCTTACCATATCGAGAGCAACGACTTCTTCTATACCGTCCGGATGGAAATAAAATGCCGGAGTAGTATCCCATGTATTATCGCATGCAAAAACGCCGTTTCCGGACGTTACAAAGCTTCTGTCAGTATTTCTGGGATCAAGCACGATAGCTCCTACCCAGTGAATGGCTTTATTTCTAATCCAGCTTCTGCCGCCGTCCGCAAGATATTCGGCCTCAAGCGGCTGTCCCCAGCCGATCTGATTGCCGGGAGTCATACTAATCCAGCTTTCTCCGCCGTCGACAGATTTGAAGAAACGGTCGCCCCAGCATACGTTTTCATCCTCCCAGGCATTTTCATACCATAGCTGAGAATACCAAAGTCCGCATGTAGTCGCTACAAGATGATCCGGATTCTGAGGATCGCTGTAAACAGCGCCGAAACCGTTCGCAGTCGGGGAAATATCAGTAACCTCCTGTGTAGACGGATCATATTTGAATGCGCCTCCGGAGGAACCGTTAAAGGCAAGACCTGCAATATAAGTAATATAAAGCTTGCCGTTTACATCCTTGTTGATTCTTGACGGGAAATAATTGGTAGGCAGATCTGCGCTTAACGTTTCAAATTTATCAGATCCAACGTCTGCCACAACAACGTTTGCTTTTCCCGTTACAGACGTTCCCACATATACCTTTCCGTCAGAAATAGCGATAGTTGCAACCCCGTTCTGATTATTATAAGCTCCGTCAGTTATTGATTTAACAAAATGACTCTCATCCCATGTGGGCCAATTAATGGAATTGGTATAATAACCAAGATCGTCATATCCTTTAACAGGCTCCCATGTATCTCCGCCGTCCTGAGACCAGATCAACGCGGAGCTTCCTGAATTAACGTCGCCTCCGCAGTAAATTATATCGGGATTATCAGGATCAACAGCTATCGCCTCTCCGCACTGGCGTCCGTCTCCGTTTCCGTGAACCTGTATCATGCTTGTCACGTCAATTTCATCAAACGTTTTTCCGCCGTCGCGGGTACGGAATATAACAGTTCTTGCGTTTGAGAAATAAGCGCAACCGCAGAGAAGGTAAACGGTATCGTCATCTGTAGGATCTATCGCAATAGCGTCGACGCTTAAAAATCCTCTGTCCTCTTCGTTAAGAAAGCCGAGAAGCTGCTCCCATCTGTCTGTTTCATAATTATACTTGTATGCCCCTCCTACGTCAGTTCTGGCATACATTCCCTTTGGCCGGTCACTATTCCTGAAACGAATCCGCCGCCGCCGATTTCAACTGCTCCCCATTCCATAGAACCGGATATATCCTCGGCAGCAAAAGCGGATTCTTCCGAAATGCCGAAAGCAGGAACAACCGAAATAGCAACTGCGCAGACGGTTATCAGACCTGCCAGTTTTTTCTTAATATTCATAATAATTCTCCCTCCAAAAAATATGTTTGCAAAAAATTATTAAATTAATCTCCAAAACCCTGAAACATTTTGTTAAATTTCACAAACCTTTTTAGTTTATTATACATTATTTTGAGATAAATTTCAAGAGCTCGCAAAAAAATAAATTTCATAATTATAAGTCTGCTTTTTTGGAAATATTGACATATTACAGTAAGTAATGATATAATATTATAAAAGCGGACTTAAATATAAATAAAAAATTAAATTGGGAGAAACAAAATGACAAAGGAAAAAATGAAAATATACAGACGGCGTCAGACGGTATTGCTGATTTGTATTGCCATTGTGATTATAGCGGTTATAACGGCGATCGTCCTTATATTTGTATCAAAGGACAGCGAACCGATAAAAAACAGCGAAAAGCCGACGGTCTCGCAGACTGACGAAAGCGGTCTTCCGGTAGACGGCGGTAAGGAAAACCAACAGGGTTCTATACGCTTTGAAGAAAGCGAAATAACAATCAAAGTGGGAGAAACCTATATCGCAAAGGTCATAAACGATTCCGGAAATACTGACAGCTATATCTGGGAAAGCTCTAACGTTTCCGTAGCCTCTGTTGATAACGGAGAAATCAGAGGACAATCGGAAGGCTCATGCAATATAACCGTTACCATAAACGGCACTAATCTGAGCGCGTCTCTCAGAGTAAACGTCGAGACCGGAAACACAACCGAAAACGGTCATGAAATAAATGTAGAGAACGGCCTTACATATATAGACGGTATACTGATCGCAAACAAATCCTATTCCATGCCGGCTGACTTTGATCCCGGGGTAAATCAGGAGGCCCTTGACGCATTCGATGAAATGGCGGCAGACGCCGCCGAGGAAGGCTTAAGTATATATATTTCCTCCGATTACCGTTCCTATTACGATCAGGAAAGAATATACAACAGTTATGTTGAAAGAGACGGACAGGAGGCTGCGGATACATATTCCTCAAGACCCGGACATTCCGATCATCAAACCGGCCTTGCATTTGATTTAAATAGTATTGACGATTCCTTCGGATATACTCCGGAAAGCGACTGGGTTGCGGCAAACGCGCATAAATACGGCTTTATAATACGCTTTCCGAAGGGCAAGGAAGATATAACGGGCTATCAGTATGAGCCATGGCATATACGTTATCTCGGAGTGGAAAAAGCAGCCGAGGTATTTGAAAGCGGACTCTGCCTTGAGGAATTTCTCGGAATAGATTCCGTATATAAGGATTAATTTAAAAAACGGCGTACATTTTATGTGCGCCGCTTTTACTATTTTCCTATACGCCGCATTTTTAATTTAAATTTTATATAAATTTTTCATATTATTAACGTAATTTTATATGTGTTTTCTTGACTAAAAGACTTATTTGTTATATAATATTTATATAAATATCAGCAGGCAATTCAGTTAAATTCAAACAAAATACACGTTAAGCGCTTCGACTGATATAATCACGGAGGAAATCAACTATGGACGAAAATAATATATATATAAACAGAGAATTATCATGGCTGCAATTTAATGAAAGAGTCCTTGAGGAAGCTCAGGATCCGGCTGTTCCACTTTTGGAACGGCTTAATTTCGCAAGTATATTTCAAAGCAATCTTGACGAATTTTTTATGGTCAGAGTTGGTTCCCTGTATGATCAGATGCTGATAAAGCCTAAAAAGAAGGACAATAAATCAAATATGACCGCACGGGAACAGCTTGAGGCTATTTTCTATAAGGTAAACGAGCTTGAACCTATGAAGGACATTGCCTACAAAAACATTATGCTTGAATTGATGGAATACGGCGTCGAGCAAATAAACTTCCGGTCGGCGTCTATTGAGGAGCAGCAGTATCTTCAGGAATATTTCAAAAGAGAAATCAAGCCTCTTGTATTTCCGACAATAATCGACAAGAAAAATCCTTTTCCATTTCTGAAAAACAAGGAAATATACTGCGCCGTTCAGCTTCAATCAAAGTCAAACGTGAAGCTCGGTATAATTCCGGCAAGCGGTCAGTTCAACAGAGTTATAAGACTTTCCGGAGGAAACAGGTTTATTCTTGCGGAGGATCTGATACTTCATTTTGCCCCGTCTATTTTCAAAAACTATAAGGTTGTTGATAAAACCCTTTTCAGACTGACAAGAAACGCCGATATAACCGTTGAAGAAGGCTTATATGATCAGGATTTTGATTTCAGGGAGGCAATGGAGGAGCTTTGCAAAAAGCGTAAAAAGCTGCACCCTGTAAGAATGCAGCTTTCCGAAACCTTCAGTCAGCCTGCTCTCCAGTTTCTTTGCAAAAAGCTGGATTTAGACGAAAATCATATATTTTATCTTAAAACTCCGCTTGACCTTTCATTTACAGGCATAATCAGAGATATGCTTGACAAGCCGGAGCTTAAGTTCGACAAGCTTGTCCCGCAAAAATCTGCAAGCGTTGCAGATAATATGGCGATGATGCCGCAAATAAAACGACATGATATACTTCTGAGCTACCCGTACGAAACCATAAAACCTTTTATCCAGCTTCTAAATGAAGCCGCGAACGACTCAAGGGTAACTGAAATAAAAATAACTCTTTACCGTCTTGCAAAAAACAGTATGGTTATAGACGCTCTCTGCGACGCGGCTGAAAACGGCAAGCAGGTGACTGTACTCGTAGAGCTGAGAGCAAGGTTTGATGAGGAAAACAATATAAACTGGTCAAGACGTCTTCAGGAAGCGGGATGTCATATAATGTACGGTCCCAGAGAGCTTAAGGTCCACTCCAAGCTCCTTCTTATAACCCGGCAAAACAACGGCAAAACAGAATATATAACTCAGGTCGGAACAGGAAACTATAACGAAAAAACATCTACTCTTTATACTGACCTTTCACTTATGACAGCCAATCAGGACATCGGAAATGAAGCTCAACTGCTTTTTGAAGCTCTTATGGAAAACAGACTTATCGAACAGAGTCAACATCTGCTTATCGCTCCATTGTGTCTTCAAAACAAGGTTCTGGAAATGATTGAAGAGGAAATAACTCATGTCCGTAACGGCGAGGAAGGATACATCGGTATAAAAATAAATTCACTGTGCGATAAGGTTATAATGGATAAGCTTGTTGAAGCCTCTAAAGCCGGAGTTAAAATAGATATGGTAATCAGAGGCATTAACAGTCTTGCCGCCGGCGTTTCCGGTGAAACTGAAAATATAAAGGTTATAAGCATTGTCGGCAGATATTTGGAGCATAGCAGGATATATATTTTCGGTACAAAAAAACGCAGTAAGATTTATATAAGCTCAGCCGACTTCATGACGCGTAATACCGTCAGACGGTAGAGGTAGCGGCTCCGCTGTATAACGCAAGAATAAAGCAGCGCGTATGGAATATGTTCGAAACGCTTTTAAACGATAATGTAAAAGCCCGCAATCAGCTTCCGGACGGTACCTATATCAGAGCGATAAGCGAACATCCTCCGCTTGACGCTCAACGGTTTTTCTTTGAGGAGGCATACAGAAAAGCGGAAAAAAAGGCTGCCGACAAGGCGGCAAAGGCGGCTAAAAGGCTTTCAAAAAATAAATAGCTTAGTCTTAAAACGGGTATGGAATATACCCGTTTTAATTTTAGCCGTCTGTGTCCGCTCTTGCATTGACAAATAAGCTTAAGAAAGCTATAATTATTACGACTTTAAATATCTTTATTGAATGGAGTAAAATATGAACTATAAAAAGATTGCCGCATTTTTATCTGCGGCCGCAATATCCGTATGCCTGTTGATTTCATGTGATAAGAGCACAGCCAAAAAAGGAGAAATGCGGGATATTTCGTCTGAAACGCTCGTTTCAGAAATGACGCTTGGCTGGAATCTCGGCGACACCTTGGACGTTTGCGCTGCCGACCGCGACGGCGACGGTAAAATCAACGAGGCTCCCGCCGAGGGCGAGGAGGTAGATGAAACCCTCTGGGGAAACCCGAAGGCAAACAAAAAGGTCTTTGAAAAAATTATGGACGACGGATTTAATTCTGTTCGTATTCCAATAACGTGGCGCGATCATCTGGGAAAAGCCCCCGATTACATAATAAGCGATAATTGGATGGACAGAGTCGAGGAGGTTGTAAACTACGCCTACTCACTGGATATGTATGTGATAATCAATGTCCATCACGACGGCGGAGGAGATCCGGATTTCGGCGCATGGATAAGAAACGCGTCCTATGACTATGACGGCGTTATTGAAAAATACAAAGCGCTCTGGAACCAGATTGCCGATAGGTTTGAGGATTATTCCGACCGCCTGATTTTTGAATCTATGAACGAGGTAGGCTTTGATGATCTGAGGGGACCTGAAAATTATGAGGTTTTAAATAAAATTAATCAGGAATTTGTAAATCTTATCAGAAGCAGCGGCGGGAACAATCCCAAACGTCATCTACTGATAGCCGGATATTATACAGATATTACAATGACTTGCAGCAGCAACTTCAAAATGCCCGACGATCCTGAAAACCGCTGTATTCTCTCGCTACACTATTATACCCCCTGGCAGTTCTGCACAACAACACAGCAACGGAATTGGGGGACCGAAGCGGAAGTCGAAGAAATGAAACGCCTTATAACAAATATGACAGATAAGTTTACCGATAACGGCATTCCGGTCATCATCGGCGAATATGGAACAGCAAGAGGAAACGACGAGCCAAGCAGAGTTTATTTCAGTGAAACGTTCGTAAAGCTTTGTCATGAAAACAATATTCCGGCGTTTCTGTGGGATAACGGATCAGAGCTTGACCGCGGCAGTCTGAAATGGCAGAATCCGGAGCTTCCTAAGGCCTTGAACAGAGCCGTTAGCGATAAGAATTATACTCCGGCCAAATATGATTAAAAAACCGCACCGTCTGTGTAAGCATTACAGACGGTGCGGTTTTTCCGGACACTGTTAAAGGAGGGAAACAGCGCTCAGCAATTATGAAGAAAATGTATATCAACGCCTTAAAAGACGGAATTTTTGGTCTGCCTTTCAAGGGAAGGCAGTAAACCTTATCTATACCATCAATATTATTTTTCCTTTGCGGTATGGTTATATTATATCGGCTTTTTATGAAGAAAATATAGTGTAAATACGAAAATAATGTGAAAATTAACCGCAATAACTTTCAAATTCCTCCATACTTCCATTAAAAACATTAAGGTCTATATATTTTTCAATACCGTCATAGCCGTCAAGACGTCCTCTGTCGCAATATTGCCAGAACGTCCAATCCCTCCCGTCCGAAAGCTCGGCTCTTGTATAAATACTGCGTATCCAAATATCATTATCTTCAAAATGTCCCCTTATATAACGATTATAGGTGGTTTTCGTAGCGTAAATTATCGGAGTCAAGCCATAGCGCTCTTTCAGCGCGGAAATCAGATCATTCAGATCTGCCTTGCCTTATCCTCGTCGGGAGGATCGCTTCCATTTCCGTTGTAATATTCCACATCAATTACCGGCGGCAGCATATTCTCACGCTTTTCCACAACGCTTATATAGTTTTCCGCCTGCGTTTTTCCCGGACTGTCAAAGCTGAAAAAATGATATGCTCCGATCCTGATTCCGGTATTACTTGAATTTTTATAGTTTTCAATAAAATACTCGTCTACAAAGCCGCTGCCCTCAGTCGCTTTTATAAATGCAAAGCTGATATTCTGAGATTCAAGTTCTCTCCAGTTTATTTCACCCTGATAAGATGAAACATCAACGCCTCTGACCGGATAATCTTTTTTTGAAGGAGTATTCAGCCATATTATACCGTTATACCACAGTACGGCAAAGATATAAAGAATGATACCGGCTATAACCACGACGATCATCAGTTTATGACGTTTTCTCACACGTTATCCTTTCAATTTTAAATTTCGAAAAATTCAAGTGAATTTTTATAGGTGACGTCCAGTATCTCCTGAGGTGACGCTCCCTTGATCTCCGCCGCCTTTAACGCGGTTCGCTCAATCATACTGCTGTCACACCGCTTTCCTCTGTAAGGCTCGGGAGCCATATAGGGACAATCAGTTTCAAGCATAAGCTTTTCCATAGGAACCTCTTCTAAGGCCCTTAAAGCCTTTTTCGCATTCTTAAAAGTCAGAACGCCGGTAAAGCTTATATACATTCCAAGAGATATAACCTCAGCGGCTATTTCCGGAGAACCGCTAAAGCAATGCATAACTCCCTTGGGACGGTATTTACGCAAAATCTCCATAGTATCCCCGAAAGCGTCTCTGGAATGGATAATTACAGGAAGTCCTAACGCTTCGGCAAGCTCAAGCTGCTCCTCAAAAAGCTTTATCTGACGTTCACGGTTATAATTCTCATAGTGATAATCAAGACCTATTTCACCAAGCGCTTTTATCTTATGTGAGGAGCTCAGAAGCTTTTCAAGTCCGGACAAATATCCGTCGGAAGTAAAGCTCTCCGATTCAGGGTGTACGCCGCAGGCGGCATACGCATAATCATAGGCTTCTGCTATTTCAACGCATTTATACGAATCCTCCATATTTGAGCCTACCGTTACAATACCCGACACGCCCTTTTGAGGAAGCGATTTCAAAAGTCTTTCACGATCATTATCAAATGCGCTGTCAGCATAATGCGCATGAGAATCAAAAATATTATTCAGCATCGCTGTCGCCGCCTTTTGTTTCAGGGATCATAGGCTGAAGCGTTTCCTCTTCATTTTTCGGAGAAGTTGCTTCAACCGTAAAATACTGTGAAATCTCCTCTATAAAGGATGAATCCAGAACAAACTTATCGGCAGTCTGAGTTCCTGAGGGCGTTACAAACTTAGCCCTGTCGGAAACCGTTTCATCTTCCGAAGGATCGCTGTATTTCATCATAAATTTGATAGCATATTTTTTATCCTGATAATCAAGCGCTGAAATATCAGTTTCATTAGCGTTTACCATTGTTTCAAACGTATTGTCAAGGTTATCCGCTATCCTTGCGCCGTTAGTCTGGTTAACCATAGCCGTCAGAAGCGAGGCCGCTGTGGAAACACGCTGTATTTCTCCGCCGCCGTAGCCTCCGTAGCTGATAACCTTTTCAATCTGGTCCGGTCCAAGATACTGCAAACCGTCAGTCTGAGAGAAGCCTTCTATTTTTCCGGGAAGCGCAAAATTTACTCCGCCCATTATATTGCAAAGCTTCTGAAATGATTCCGACTCAAAAACCATATAGCGATCTACGGGTATTTCAAGCGAAAACTCCGCCGCCGCCTTTACCTCCGCCGCTCCGCCGGATTTATAAATTTCAGAAATCGTTTTATTCTGTTCGCCCGCTATCATATTTTCCGGAAGTCCTATAAACACCATCTGCTTATGGACCGGCATAGAGCGCATAAGCATAAAAGTATACTGCTTAGGATAAATTTCCTCCTCTTCCTCCTCAGAAACCTCCCAGTCATAAGTTTCTTCGTCGTCGGAACTCTCCTCTGACGAGGAGCTGTCGGAACCTTCATCCGGAACGTCGGTACTGTCGCTGAGATCGAGTACGAACAATATAGTATGACTGTCGCTGTCAGACAGCGAGCCTGCCTCGTTATTCATCGTCAGAAGCGAAGAATTGTCACTGTCAATTTTGTCATAAATAATCATTGTTATACCGCCTATTATTATAAGCGATATTAAAAACGTCAGCAGAAACGGAATAGCAATACTTCCTGATCTCTTTTTTTTCATGATTTATGGTATCTCCTTTCACAATATGCCGTTTAAAACGGCGTTTCTTTTTCTTTTATACATTTTTGTAATGTTGTATTCAAAATGTTGAAAACTATGTTGAAACGGTTGAAAGTTTTTCCGCGTGCGGACATTCCTTATAGTCAATCGGCATTTTATACAATTAATCAAACATAATTCGTTTATTTTTCTCTACATAACCGCTTGCCGACGCAATGTCCGACACCTTTATCACCGACAGCTCCAGGCCTTTCCTTCTGGCATAGGCTATAGTCTGCCCCGTACCGCTTTTATAATCGTCAACCACTCCTATAAGGCAGGAGGCGTTATCAACCATAAAACGATTGCGTATCTTATAACAGTCTCTGGAATAGCTGTCTGAAACGCATATTACTTCATACGCCTTTTCAAGCACATTATTCAGCGACCAAAGATCCGCGCCCTTAAATACGCTCCCATGTTCGGGATACGGCTTAGCGCAGATAAGCTTTATATTAGGAAGCTTCTTCTGAATGTCAATTACTGATTCAGCCGCCCACAGATCTACGCCCCTGGCAAGACCGGATATAAAATATTCATATCCTGACTGTGCGGCAAGATAAATACGGTAATAAAGCATGCTTTTTATCATATTAAGAAGACTGTTATTCATTTCCCCGTATCCGGGCAGCTTTTCCGGACGGTGCCCTGTAAAACAGACTGATTTTTCTTTTGTCATTATTAAAGCGTTCCTTTCGATAAGACGAAATAAATATGAGTTTATATTATGATACTGAAAAAGTATAACATAATTTAATGAAAAATTCAAGACGGCGGAATATATTTTCATAAAGCTATAAAAAATAAATAATGATAAAAAGAAAAGGAGCATGGTCAGCCATGCTCCTATAAAATTTATCCTACGAGACCTGATCGTTCTATACCCTCTGTAAAATATTTCTGCAAAAACGCATACATAATCAGTATAGGCAGTATCGAAATAAGACAGCCTGCTTCCATCCAGACAATCTGCTCTCTGAATCCGGCGGCGCCGCCCATATCCTTAAGAATCGTATTATTCAACTGCGTTCCAAGATTCTTTAGCATCAGAGCAATAGTCGTATTACTTGTAAAGAATGTTGAGCTTACATAATAATCGTTCCAATACCACACTACCGAAAAGAGAAATACTGTAAGGAAAGACGACAGAGCGTTTGGTATCATAATCTGTACAAACGTCCTGAGCGGACCGCAGCCGTCCAGATAAGCAGCGTCCTCAAGCTCTTTCGGCAGACCCTTAAAGAACTGTCTGAAAATAAATATCATCAGTCCCGAACGTATTCCGTTTCCGGTCAGCGCAGGAAGATACATCGAAAGCGGATTGTTTATAAGGCTCCAATCCGGATTACCGAGAAAATTCCTGAACTGCTGATACTGCGGTATAGCAATAACCTGAGACGGGACAAGAATCATCATCACCACGATGGCGAAAAGAAGTCCCTTCCCCCTGAATTTAAATCGTGCGAAGCCGTATCCGGCCAAAGCGCAGGAACATACCTGCACCAGCGAACAGCCTATATTCAGAAAAAGCGTGGTCTTTAAAGTTTCCCAGAAATTCATTGCATGAGCAGTTTCCTTGATAACCTTAAGAGTCAGGTTTCGGGGTATCCACATAACCGTTGGATCCGTCATATCGGAAGGATCCCTGAACGCACAGCTTATCATATAAATCAGCGGATAAAGTATAACAAAACATAATCCGAAAAGAATCAGGAATCTGAAAAACGGCCATACCTTTTCTATAAGCGCCTTTCTTCTGAGATAGGCAATTTCTTTTTTGCTCATTGTGGCCATACGGATTTTCTTAGCTTGTTTTTTGGACAATCCGTTGCCGATAATTTTTTCTTCTTTAACAGCCTCCGCCATTGCCTACCCTCCTTAATCTACCTCGTAATAAATAAATCTGTTTACTTCGCAACAATTATTCCAAGCGCTACTATAACAATTCCGAAATAAGCCCACGCCATTGCTGCCGAAATTCCGTACTGCCAGTCCTTCTGCATTGTAAGAACTCTGTCCATTACAAGATTGCTCGGATCGGTAAAGGAATCTATAATAGTGAAAATCAAATTTGCAAGTATCATCGGACTTACATAGGGGAAAGTGATCTTCCAGAAATATTCCCAAGCCGTAGCGCCCTCCATCTGTGCGGCCTCCTTTGCAGAAACCGGAATATTCTGCAAAGCCGCAAGAAATATCAGTATCTGTATTCCGGCATTCCAGACGAGACCAAATATATCGGTGGTTACAGTCTGTATAGTCTGGGTAAGCTGATCGCTTATCCCGTAAATTCCTAAGAATTCCAGAAGCTCGCCGACAAGGTCGGTTTCAAACATTGTCGAAAACTGGGTTGCGCCGCTGTTTCCGCTTGTAGCCATATTTCCCGTTATAATATTATAAACCGGACCGGTTGCGATAATTACCGGCAGGAAGAACACTGCCCTTGCAAAGCCCCTGCCTTTAAATTTCTGATTGAGCATAACGGCTACAAAAAGAGCAAATATAAGAATAAGCGGAGTTTTCATAGCGGTTGTCTTTAAAACAGAAACCAGTCTCTCGGCATATACCTCGTCTCCGAGAAAAGCCTGCTTGTAATTATCCAGTCCGACAAAGCCGCCGAAAACGTTTCTCTCAATATCCCGGAAGGAATAGGTGAACGATTTTATAAGGGGGACTATAAAGAAAAGCACTGTTCCCACAAGCCAGAGCGCTATAAAGCCGTAGCCGTAAAGACTTTTTCTCTTCTCATACGCTATCTTCATCAGTTATTCAGCGCTCCTTCCCCTAAAAAATCATCAAGCATGTAAACCGTTCCGTTTACATTTATTTCTCCTGTAGAGATATTTATTTTTGTTACAGTTCCGTTTTCATAGGAGGTTGTAATAACGTCTCCGTTTGTTTCATAACCGGTTATTCTTTCGGAGGCCGTTCCGCCGAGTACCTTGCCGCTAAGCTCGTAGCCCCTTGCCGCGGCTTCTGTCCAGTACTTATAATTTGCATAGAAATAAATATCGTAACGGTATCCTTCAGCTCGTTGGTTTCCTTGTAAAGCATATCGTAATTGAAATTCGAGCCTGTCGCCAGCGCCTTCAGCATCAGCGTCTTATAATCGGCGCTTCCGTTGACAGCTTCTGTTGAATAAGGCTTAAGACCGTGCATTGCGACCTGATAAAAAGGTACGTCCTCATCAAAAATATCAAATTCGCTTGAGGACATAGGAACATTCGTAATATGATCCACACTTGAGAACGAATAAGCGTTGGCTGTATCCGCCAATATCGAACCTACGCCGTTTTTCACTTTCTCATAATTTCCCTCAAGAATAGCCATTGTGTCGTCTCTGGAAAGAGTATTTTTGCCGTAATCTCCGTATAGAGCGGACGTCATATCTCCCAATGAAACTCCGGTAAGACCTTTTTCGGAATAATTTTCAGTCAGATCCGAATAAATATCGTCAAAAGCCGACGGAGATAGAAGAGAAACAGGATCGTAGAATGTGCTCTGTACTCCGTAAGCCCTATCGTAGGTCAGCAGTCTTGAATAAGAACCGGAAACTCTCGTAGTTGTTTTAGTAAATGTGAAATAGCCCTGACCGCTTATGAATCCTTTATTATTTACGGCAGGATACAGGGAGATATTATTTCCTTTAAGATAATCGGTAAATTCCTCAAACGCACTTTTACCGCCCAGTACCCCCGCCGGCTTCGCCTTATAATCCACCTTGCCCGCAATTCCCGCGTTAGTCCAGTTGTCATAAGTCAGGACCATATTATCGGCGCCGCAATTTTTCAGTTCTTCAACTATTTCCTTCGCCTGTTCAAACCCGGTAATCTCAGTTTTCATCGTAATCGGAAAGCCCAGTATTGATTTCTGCTTCTCAACACCGCCGTAAAGATTTATATAAAGCGAAGGATCGGTTAAACCTGAGCCTGTCACGCCCTCATCCTTTTCAAGATAATCCCTGTATTTAAGGGCAATGTCCGTAAACGTAACATCGTTTCCGGAAACAGGATAATATCTCAGCTCAATATTATCGGTTTTTATTTTACCCTGTTCGAAAACAGTAAACGCGCTTGCCTCTCCGTTCATTATATAGGTTTCCGATCCTCTGAGCATGAACGTAAACCCGCACACGTTATAGCTGCTTTTTGACTGTCCGCTTACGCTCGCCTCAAGCGTCGCATTTGCGTCTCCGGAATGTATCGCAACAAGCGCGCCGTTCTTTCCGCCCTTTAATATGCCGTAAACAGGCATATAAACCTTTTGCGTCACGGCCGGCTTTGTTTCAGGAACGGCTGATATATCTGATCCGTAAACCTTTGACATATAGCTTTTTGCGGAAGTCTTTCCATTATTGAAATTAATAAGCGCGCCGCTTCCGTCCGGTATAACGAAGCTGCCCTCCTCGTCGTCGAGAGCCGCGCCAAAGCTGTTGAATACGGAAATTGAGGTCAGCAGACTTCCCGTAGCCGAGGAAATGTCCTCCTCTTCAATGTTTTCGACGTCTACCCTGACATTGAGATAATCCTCGCATAGCGTATATTCAATTGGAATTTTCGCTCCGCAGTCCTTGAAATTATAAACGACCTTAACTCCGTTATCTATATTCGAGATCTTTACCGTCGCCTTGTTTGCCGATCTTAAAGTCTTGCTGGTTCTGTCCTTTGGAACGCCGTAAGTAACCACGACAGCCGAAGCGAGCTGCCGCCTAAGCGAATTTGTCGCTCCCGGATCGCCGTATGCGTTAATCGGCGCAGACCACCATATATAGCCCGTAGATTTATTTTTAATCGCAAACAGATTTCCTTTTTCCTTGGGATTAACGCCCTTTTCCTGCGCTTCGTCCGAAACGTCGGTGCAGGCGTATAGCTGATAGCCGTCGTTTTCGCCCACAAGCTCCATTGTGGACAAAGCTTCTTCTTCGGTACGCTCGACGAAATCCTCGTCCACCTCGTCAGGAACGGCTTCTTCCTCGTCCCCGCCGGCCGTTTCAGCGTCGCCGGCAGCAGCGTCTCCGCCGGCAGCGTCCTCCTCATCGGCGTAAACTGAAGTTACAGGCGCCATCAAGGCAAGAACCATCGCACCGATTAAAAGCTTTTTGAATTTATTATTCATCAATATTTCACCGCCTTTATCACGTTAGCTTAAACCTTGATCCTGTAAGCTATTTCTGTATAAATCGAATAACCGAACACATATACCTGCTGAAGCAGAGAAAGCAGAAGAACAAGCAGGAATAATATTATCAGCATAGCGGCAATGGTCAGTATTATAGCAAAGACCGTTTTCATAAAAGAATACTGGTGAACCGCTTTTATCGCGGAAAATATCAGTATAACAGTCCAACCAGTACCGATTATCGAAACCGCCTGAATAAAAATATATTCGTCTCTCACAAGAACATGCGACAAAATTGTATTAATATAAATCTGCGCAATGTAAGGTATCATAGCGTAAGCGCTGTAAACGCATATATTTTTAAGACTTCCTTCACCGTCAAGGAGCGTACAAACCGCCCAGTTTGCAATAACCCATGTGCCGAATATTATAAAGCTCTGAGTTATATAAGGAATAATGTTGAACATCTTGTCATAGCTGACATAATATTGAAAGCCGTAAAGACGGTTATAGGCTATCTGCGCAAAAAACAGCAGCACTATAATAAGGAAAGCGTATTTAAGCGAACCCGCCTTTTTCCAGCGGAGATCCTCAAATCCCTCAAACGGATGAAAAACAGCATGCTTTACAAACTGCTTCTGCGTAAGATCCAGCATTATTCTTCACTCTCCTTCTTAGCCCTTTCGGCCTTTTTCTTTTTTCGAACCTTTACCAATACTACCGATCCGATTATAACGACAGCGGCTCCTCCGATTATCCAAGCGAAATATTCCTTCAAGAAGTCCGAACGCCAGCCCTCGAAAGCCTTGTTGTAAATGCCTGCTGCGTCCGCCATTTTTGCGTATTTCATAGCGGATTTATATTCGCCCTTATTAAGCATCGCGCTTGCTATTCCTATATAAGCTCTTCGGTAATTTCCGTCTCTTTTCAATATCTCGTTCCACGGATCGAGAGCCTCTTCATAATAGCCTCCGTTATAAAGGCTTACCGCCTCATGAACTATTTCACCGAATTCCGTTTCAACAAAAATCGTAACCGTAGCTTTTGTCTGGTCCAAAACGTATATATTATCGTCCATAGTTTCCAGCGCCGAGGGCCTTGTAAAGCCTCCGAGCTGATCCGCCTTTGTTCCTATTATAAACATCAGCCACAGCTCTTCGTCATACTGAAAAACTCTGCCTGTCGCAAGATCAAGGCAATTGATAGTTCCATCCTCGCTTATGTCTATATCCACAAGCTGAGTTTCGTCGACCTTGACGCTGGAGCTTATAGCCATAGACGGATAATCGCCGATATATATTTCATAATCTGCAAACAGATTATCTCCGCTGGGACTAAGCTTTTTCACTATATCGGTAGTCTGAGTCGTAGACTCCGTAGACGTAAAGATAAAGCCCTCGGAATCTATGTCGAAATTAGAAAATCCGGCCGGAACGCTTCTCCTTCTCTTAGCCCTTGCCTCGTCCGACAAAATAGCATTCCAGAAATAATTAGCTAAAACCTCCGAAGTAGCTTCGACTCTGTTTGCGCCGTAATAGCCTATAAACGCTCCTTCGCTGTCGAACATAGCGGCTCCGCTTGTGACGTTATTCAGGACAACATATATATTTCCGGCTTTATCAGCCAGAACCTTCTGAGGAAGAAACGTAAGATCCTGATTAAAGATTTCAGATTCCGGCTTTGTTATTTCCAGATTTATATTTCCGTCGGCGTCGCACCTTATTACTCTTGCATTATCATTATCCGCAATATAAAGCATACCGTCGGTATCTGAAACAAATATTCCCTTTGGGTTTTTAAGCGTTGTTTCCGTTCCGTCCGCGTACCTGAACGTGTCAAGAATTTTCAATACGCGCCTGAATTCAGAATCAACTATCACTATACGGCTGTTGCCGGTATCGACAATATAAAAATTATTATCCGCGTCTTTAAAGAGATCGCTCGGATCCTTGAAATGACCTACGCCAAGATCATCTCCGGAAACGGCTCTGTCCGCGATATATCCGGCTTGCGAAGGAATCGGCTCGCCCCACCTGTCGTAATTATAAACGTCGTAGGGTTCCTCGGCGCCGACCGACAATGCCGAAACATTTCCGATCATAAGCACACCCGCAAACGCAGCCGCAAGAAATTTTTTTAAGCCTTTGCTCATCTTAATTCTCATCCTTTCTGCATTTGCCGGTTTATTCCTTGATACCGGAGTGCGCCATTGTTTCAATTACGTTTTTCTGAGCCAGCATAAATATTACTATCGGCGGAACCAGCATGAACACCGCCGCCGCGGCCGCTACTCCCGCTGTGCAAGACCCGCCATTGCGGCCTGCTGAACAACTGTAGGAAGAGTCTTAAGCGATTCATCGTAAACGAGCGTACCGCCCTGTATATTCCATGCCGCCTGAAACGCAAATATAATAAGCGTCATCAGCGCAGGCTTCTGATTAGGCATAACGATCTTCCAGCAGATAGTGAACATATTCGCTCCGTCAACCTTTGCCGCCTCAATCATAGCGTCGGGCATAGTGCTCATAGACTGGCGCATAAGGAACAATCCCATAGGCGACGCAATCGAAGGAAGTATCAGCGCCCAGTATGTATCTATCATATTAAGCTTAGCCATGACGATATACTGCATAATATATATTACATTACTGGTATACAGAAGCGATATAACAATAACGCTGTTTATAACCTTGCTGCCTGGAAAGCGGCATTTGGCCAGTACGAACGCCGCCATAGAAGCGACTATGCACTGTGCAAGGGTTACGGTTACCGTTACAAATACGCTGTTGAATACATAGCGTGAAAACGGCACCCACATTTCACTCATAACGCTGAACATATCCCGGAAATTATCCAGCGTAGGACTTATCGCATAAAGCTTAGGAGGAAAAATAAACAGCTCCTGCACAGGCTTTATAGACATGACTATTGCAAGATAAATAGGCAGCGCCATGAATAATCCTAAAATCAGCAGAAAAATAAATATGCCGATGGTTCCGCCTATTCTTTTTCCGGCCTGCTTGCTTGACGCTTTCATACGTTTGGCATCAGTCATTTATTTCCCTCCTAATCCATATATTTGCTGAGTACCTTGCTTATAAGCCTGTTACAAACGTACATGGCTACAAACAGTACCATACATATTGCCGACGCATAACCCATCTCATACCTGACCCAACCGTAATCGTAAGCATGGGTCATAATTGTATGAGCCTTGTAATCCGTACTCGGAAAACCTACGAGATTCTGAGCAACGGTTCCGGCAGTAAACGAACCGACTATCTGCATAACGGCGGCAAACATGAGCTGAGGTCCCATAGACGGTATCGTGATATAAATAAGCTCCTGCCAGCGGTTTTTTATACCCTCTATAGCGCCCGCCTCATACTGAGAACGGTCTATATTCTGAAAGCCCGCGCGAAGCGCAAGAAATCCCGCACCCAAGCTTATCCACATCTGGACGACGATCGTAACCCCCAGAATTGTATTAGCGTCTGTCAGCCACTGAACAGGCGATGAAATAATACCGAGATTAAGCAATATCGAATTCATATAGCCGTAAGAGTCGCCGCTGAAAATTATCTGCCAAATTGTATATATATTAGCCATGGACGGTGCATAGAAAACCAGTGTAAATATAGTTTTAAGCCTTGGGTGAAGCTCGTTTATAAGCCATGCAAGCACAAAGCAGAGAACATAGCTTATAGGTCCCGTAAAGAGAGCGAATACAAGCGTTACCCTTATTGAACTCATAAATATCTTATCAGAAAGAAATAACGTATAAAAGTTTGAAAGTCCCACATATTTAGGAAGCTGAACCATGTTAAAATCCGTAAAACCCATAGGGACAGACATAACAACCGGTACAATTGTAAATATCAGAAAAAATATCATAAAAGGCAGCATCATAAGATAACATTCCTTATTCTGCTTGATAGCAAGCCACGTCTGGCGTCTGCTTTCTTTTTTGTTCCTTTTATCGACAGCAGCTGAATCCAAATTGTAACCCTCCTTATTTTATAATTTCATGATGGAAAGCAGGCGCATAATGCGCCGTCTCTCCTTAATTGTCAAGCCCGAGATTTTCACGTTTTCTCGTAATCTCCTCGTTTATGTCCCTGTTATACCACATCAGGGTATCTCTTGGATTTTCCAGATTATTTACAGTTTCCCTGAAAGCGTTCATAATGTTTCTGGTAGTAGCATAGGAAGCCGGAATTACTGGTATCTCGACAAGCTCGCTTCTCTGCGAATTGAGCTTGCTAAGCTCCGACTGCGACCATGAAAGCTGCTGAAGCGCTTCGGTATTAGCCGCCTCAAAGCGTCCCATTGTACCAAGCAAGCCCTCAATCTGAGTTCCGTATTTAACCTGAACGTCTGTAGACGTAAACCACTTTACAAATTCCCATGCGGCGTCTGAATCGGATACTTTATTAAAGATAACCGCGGCAGTACCGTTTGAGTTGGCGGCGTGGGATATAGTTCCGTCCTCCCTGAGCGTGCCGGGAACGGTTGTGAAGTCCCACAGACCCTTGATTTCAGGCGACGCCACTGAAGCTGGTTATAGAACGTATAATTCTGAATTACTATCGGATATTCGCCCGTTCTGAATCTGTTGAACGCGTCGTACGTCTGCTCAAAGCCGTATTTTGTATAGAAATCTGTCCATTCCTCAAACGACTGAACCGCTTCAATAGAATCCAGATTGGAAGCCGTCTGCTCCGGATTATAGTAATTCACGCCTTTCTGAAGCATGAGCATCGCAAACGTATGTCCAAGCTCTGTTGCCGGGGAAATATTGGCGGGAGGAAGAACTAAACCGACGCCATGTAATTTCTCTGTAAAGCGGGAAGCATGTCAATAAGTTCCTGCCAAGTCTCAGGAGGCGAATTTATTCCCAGCTCGGAAAGAACGTCCTTTCTATAAAACATCATCGGCCACATCTGGTTTACCGGAATACCGTAGCACCCACCGTCATACTCATAGTTTACCGTTGCGTTTTCGTGAAATCTTGATTTTACCTCTTCATAATCGCTAAACTGCGAAAAATCCACAAGCAATCCCCTCGCCGCTAAATTGACGGGAAACTCTCCTCCCAAAAACAGCGCTACGTCCGGCCCCTTATCTGCAAGCGTAGCTTCCACAACTCCTCCTACAACAAGGTTTACCGAAATCGGTATGTCGGGATACCGCTGTGAAAAATCAGATTCTACAAGGCTTTTGACAACCTGCGCCTGATCACGTCCGAGATTTACCCAGACATTTATAACCTCGCCGCCGGTTTCCTCCGAAAGCTGGGTATAATCCTCAAAGAAAGAGCTCCAGAAGGATCTGATGCTGAACCATAGGGATTTAAAGAAATTTTTCTTAATACTTGAGAAATCCTGATTTTCAGTAGAAAGCTCAATATAGTCTATTTCGAGCGGTTGGTTTCTGTAATCCCTCATCCATGAAGAAATAGCCGTTACATTATCCTTTATCTGTCCGAGATAATCAGGTATTTTGAGGGGCTTCTCAACACACTGGTCAAGAACTACGGTCATTCTTTCCAAAGCCGCCGCCTCAGAACCTTCGGAACCGGCAAGACTTTCAATGTTGTTCTGAACGTCCTTCAGATCCTGTGAAAGCTTCGCAAGCTCGTCTATAAGTCCCGGAATCTTGTCATGAACATAATAATCTGTATATTTATCCGGAGTAGGTCCCGTTATCATTAATATCTGGCGATAATAATTGTTAAGCTCAAAAACCACATTGTCAAGTTTTCTCATGGAGTCTCCGATTTCTCCCGGAATGACCTCCATAGTAATCGTATGACTCGCTCCGCCCGACAAATATATGTACATATCGTCGCCGTTCTTATCCTTGGGAGTAACGACGCTCCAGTCATTGTCATAAAAAAACTTAACCTGATCCAGCTCCTCACAGAGAACCTGGCCGTCAATATAGATTCTGCGATTGGAATAAAATCCTCTCATCTCGTTCTGTCTGGACTTTATTCCCATCTTATACCATCCGCCTTCCGCCGGTATCTCATCCGCAGGCACCTCAAAGGTTATCGTCTGAAGAGCCTTAGACCATGTGCCGCTGCCGATAGTGTTATAAAGCATATTTACAGGACTTGAAGGCGAAACCATATAATTACTGTTATCGTTTGTCGGATAAAGCGTCGAATCGGATTTCTTCACAGCGTTTTCAGCCTCAATCCGAATCAGGCTGCTTTCAGTTCCGCCCTTTTCCGGAGCGTCCTTTACAGATTCCGTATACTCGGCATAATCCGGAAGATCAGACGGATTATAAAATTTAAAATATTCCAGCGCCATATTAGCCTTAGTTCCCTTAAACGAAACAGTATGGCTGCCCTTTTCAAGATAGAATATCAGCGGATCGTTAAAAAGACCGTCAACATCCTTTATATCGGAAGTAAGCCATTCGCCTTTCTGAATCTGAGCCGGCCTGATTTGATTGCCTCTGGAATCCTCGGTTATTTCCTTTTCATTTACCCATACCTTATTAACCGATACTCGCGACGCGGTGTCATAAGGAGAACCGCCGTCTATCTCAATACCGAATTCAATAGTGGTAGCCGTTGATTCAATAGGAAAATACGACATGTTCATGCAGTAAATACCGCTTTCAGGAATATCTACCTTATATGTAATTTCACCCTCGTTTGAATTCCAAATCAAAACGTCAGACTTGGTTTCAGCCTCGTCTCCGTATTCTCCGACGGAAAAATCTCCGTTTTCAGCGGAGCTGTAATCCTTGAACCAGGTAAGTATTTCAGCGTCCGGACGATTTTCGCCGGAATACTGATCGTAATAATCGCTGTACGTATTCTGAGCAACGTAAAGAGGCTCGGTTTCTTCTGATACAGGCGCGACGTCCGCAGCTTCCAGAGAAAGCTCGGCTGAGGAACCGTTATTATCATCTGCCGGCTCTCCTGAAACAGAACCGGACGGTGAAAAACATAAAAGCAGCGCCGCCGAAAAAGAAAGTATTCTTTTGGATATTTTGTTTTTTATCATTTTTTTCCACCTTTCCGTAAAGATAAAAATCCAAGGCGGTATACCTGTTAAAGACCGCGGCTATACGCGGCTCCGCCTTTATGCATATCCGTCCGCATATTCCGTTCGCGGACAGCCGAACGCCCTCCTCACATCTCTGCCGAATAATCTTAGCAAAATAAATAATTTAAAATTAAATCCGCCTTCTGCAACGGCAAGTTGTCAAAAATGCATAAGTATCTGATATTAATTATAGCAATATAAGGCGATATTGTCAAGTTGTAAAATAATATACTGAATTATATCCCTAAACATCTTTATACGTCTTATTTCGATCAGACAAAGCAGAAAAACAGGGCGCTTATCACTAAAGCGCCCTGGCCGCAAGCCCTAACGTTTAATTGTTATTTATTTTGGTGTACCCTTTCCATAAAATCCCTGCTTTTCTTCAACGAAATCAGCGTAAATTTTGCTTGTTGGGAATATTCCATACCTTTGCACAAATTCTAATTTTATCTCTTTAAATACAAAACTCCAGCACAATAGGAAACCTGTTCAAATTCCAATTGAGAGAAATGTTCTTTCAATTCATTAAAAACAAAATATATCTCATCATCATCCCACTCGTTGCCCATCTGCATTTTACACAATTCCATATCTTTGCGAGTTTTAAAAGCGACATCTCCGATATAGATGCATCCTTCATCGTTCAATAAAGTTATAAGCATATTTAGGAAATCAATTTTCTGCATATCAGTAAGGTGGTGCAATGAGTAAGTAGCAATTATTGCATCATATCTGTTTTGAACCAGTTCATCTGCCAGACCTACCGAAAAATCCCCTTGAAACAGTTTAGCATTAGGCATTTTTTCATAAGCCAGTTCTATCATTTTGTTTGAAAAATCTTGTCCATAGATGTGGCATCCATTTTCATAGAGTTTGGACGTAAGTATTCCAGTACCAAAACCAATATCCAACACCACTTTCCCAGATTGAGCCAGTACGTTGCTACATATTTTGTTTAGGATATCTTTGTATCCTGCAAACGGATATGTTCTATCTTCATCGGATACTCCTACACTCTTATCATAATCATCTGCCCATAAATCAAAACCTTTATTATTTAACATTGTCCCTCCGTCAACTTATTATTTTCAAGATGAACGGCTTTGTCCGCCCCTGCAAGCGCGTTTGTCCCTGCTCATAGGCAGACAAGAGAGCGAAAGCAACGAGCGCTTTCGCCTTCAATTAGTATGGTCTTTCCTTATATCTGTCCGTATTGTTTTATTTTATAATTCCTTAACAGCGTCTTTAGTAATATCAAAGGCAAGAGCGTCCTTTTGGCCGGTTCCCTGAGGAGTAAAATAAACGGTCATGGTTTCCCAGACTGAATAAACGCCGATAGCGGCATAGCCCTTAACAGTTTCTCCGGGCTTTAAGGTCGCGTTAAGGGACTCCATATCCTTTATTTTGTCCTCCGCCTTTAGCATTGCTTCCACGCCGGTTGTCACCGTATTTCTCTCACCGTCCATATATTCGACTTTGACATCGAATGCGTTGACGTCGATATCAGAATCGGTATTATTAGTTATTTCAAAAACAAACGCTATTACCTGCCTGTCGTAATTTACTTGCTCCGCCTTTATTTCTCCCACGTCAAAAATATCGGTAAGGGTTACGTCCAGACCGGACACCTCGGATTTAACGCCCTGCTGAATCTGCTGCGTAGGTATATTTTCGATCAGCTCGTCCTGCGGAACAACCTGCCCGTCGCCGTTTTCCATGCCCTCCGTCTGCTGAACGTACTCGTTTGACGAACCGTCATAATAAACTATGCCGTTTTCAGTAACGTTTCTTTTATCGGAACATCCGGCTGAAAAAATTAAAGTTACCGCAGAGCAAATCGTTATAACTTTTTTTATATTTTTCACAATAGAATCTCCTTAAATAAAAAATTTCTGTTTATAATAATATGATTATAACATTATATCGCAAAATTTGCAACAGTTAATAATAAACAAAAAAACAAACTCCCCGTTAAAAAACAGAGAGCTTATTTTCAAATGTATTTCAGTTAAATTACTGAGCTGCCGGAGCGTCAACAGGACATGTGCCTGCACAAGCGCCGCAGTCAATACACTTTTCAGGATCGATAACGTATTTTCCGTCTCCCTCTGAAATAGCCTCAACAGGACATTCTGCCGCGCAAGCGCCGCAGCTGATGCATTCGTCTGAAATTGCGTATGCCATTAAAAACACCTCCGTTTTTGTCTTTTGCGGTATATGAACTGTTTTCTTACAGCCCTAAATATATTCTAACATATTTTTATAAAATTGCAATACCTTTTTTTAATTTAATGGTTGACAAAGTTTTACTAAGGGTATACTATATTTAATAGTAAAAAGGAGATGTTCAGATGTATATTGATTTTCATACCCACGCCTTTGCCGATAAAATTGCGGGAAGAGCAATGGAGGCTCTTTCGGCTACCTCCGGCTTAAAGCCGTATACGGACGGAACCCTGTGCGGTCTTAAAAAAAAAGCTCAGGGAACGCGATATTAGCGCGGCGGTCGTACTTCCGATTGCGACAAAGCCGTCTCAGCAGAGGGTTGTCAACGACTGGGCCGCGGATATTAACGGAAAAAACGGTATATATTCGTTCGGAAGCGTGCATCCGGACGCGGACGACGCCGTTCAAACGCTTGAAAGCATAAAGGCGTCAGGACTGCACGGCGTCAAGCTGCATCCGGACTACCAGGGCTTTTTTGTAGAGGATGAAAAAGCTTTTCCCATCTATCAGAAATGCTCGGAGCTTAACCTTCCGATTACTTTTCACGCAGGCTACGATCCTCTTTCGCCCGAACTGATTCACGGTACGCCGGAGGGCTTTCTAAAGGTTTACGAGTCATTTCCTAAGCTTACCATGATAATCGCCCACTGCGGAGGTATGTATCGCTGGGACGGCGTTGAAAGACTGCTGGCGGGAAAAAGCGGCGGCATCTATTTTGACGTAGGCTTCACCGCCGGAGAAATCGGTGAAAAGCAGCTTCTGAGAATTATAAAAAAGCACGGAGCAGACAGAATTCTTTTAGGAAGCGACTGCCCTTGGGACGATCCGGAAAATGAAATTAATATGATCCGCAGACTTCCCTTAAGCGAAGAGGAAAAGGATATGATTTTCTACAAGAACGCCCTAAGACTTCTAAAGCTTGAAATATAATGAAAGCCTCCCGATTCAAGGAGGCTTTTAAAGCATATATCAAAGGATATTGGTCCATCTGGGTATTTCGCTTTCCACTATCCATTTTATAGACGATTCGGCGGTGTCATATTCCGCGTTTAGCTCGTCATTATCAGTTTCTATAAGCGCTTTCAAACGGGACATGGAATTCTGCGTAGCCGAAATTTTATCATTATTGACAAAAACGCTTGCGTAAGTATGAAATTTATCCCATTCCTCCAGCAACGCGTCGACCGATTCCAGAGCTTCTTCCTTTTTTCCCTTATCAGAAAGCTCCCTTGTTTCATCAAGCATGGCAATAATTTCGTCGGTTTCATTTTTTAGCATAAAAAAACCTACTGCGCCAAGAACAATTATAGCCGCTATAATGCCTATACTGATTTTAATTCTTATCATTGCCGCTGCTCCTTTTTATCAAATTATATTTTCCGGTTTTATCCGCGGTAAGCAGAAAAATATCAGATATTTTCATATGCTTTCGGTCAATCAGATCATAAAGCCATTGTTTTTTCAGACCTGAAACCTCAAGTCCCTTTTGTATCAGCTTTCCGTCCGATACAATAATAACCGGCGGATCCATTGAGGTTCCCGTAAGGTTAAGATCGTTATTAGTAACATTTCTCTGCGCGAATTTTTCATAGATCGAAACGCTTCCGTTAGTTTCAACAACCGCAAATTGTACGTCGGAAATATCGAATATATTGTTGCCCCGCAGAGCCGTCATCAAATCGTCCACCGAAAATCTCAGTTCTCTCATAACCTTCTGATCAAGCGTTCCGTCCCTGATTATAACCTTGGGGCTGCCGGATACTATATGTCGTATCCTTTTTGATTTCAGGGATATCCATGACATTATTACCTCAAAGCAGACAAGCGACAATATAGGAAGAATCCCCATTACAAGCGGTATATTCAGGTCCTCAAGCGGAAGGGTGGCAATATTTGAAACTAAAATAGTAATAACAAGCTCCGACGGCTGCAGCTCGCCTATCTGCCTCTTTCCCATAAGTCTGACCGAAAATATTACAATTATATATAAAATAATTGCACGGATAAATACAATATTCAAATGAAACCCTTCCTTTCTAACGCGCTGTATTTCATAATTAATCTTATTTTACACAATATTCGTCAAGCTATTCAGAAATTAAAAATAATCCTATAATATAAATAAAAATTAAAAAAATAAAAAAATAATATTCACTTTTATTTTTACCATTATAATGCTATAATAAATACACAAAATATAAAATAATTGATTGGAGTCAAGTAAAACTATGTTAAATATCAATTTAGAAGGAAAAACCGCCTTAATAACCGGTGCGGCCGGACAGCTTGGACGCGTCATGTGCGAGGTATTGGCGCAATGCGGAGCAGATATAATCATACATTATAACTCAAACGCTGAGCAAGCAAGGCTTATCGAGGAAAAAATAAAGTTTATGGGCAGAAACGCCGTTTCAGTTCAAGCCGATATAACCAGCCAAGATTCGATCGAGCGTATGAAGAAACGCGTTTCAGAGTTCAAAATGCCCGATATAATCATAAATAACGCGGTTATTCAGTATGAATGGAAACCGCTGCTGGATCAGGACATAAAGGATTATTACAGTCAGTTTGAATCGTGTGTGATGCAGACGGTTTATATGACAAAGGCCTTTGCCCCGTATATGATCAAACAGAATTACGGCAGGATAATAGCTATAAACACAGAATCCGCCGCCCTTGCAGAAGCCGGATGCAGCGCGTATACTTCTGCCAAAAGAGGGCTTGACGGAATTGTACGATGTCTTGCCAAGGAGCTTGGTCCCAGCAATATTACGGTAAACCAAATCGCTCCGGGCTGGACAATAAGCTTTGCAGACAGAGAAAACGGAACTCAGAAGCAGGAGGCTTACGACTCCACCGTACCTCTGAGACGAAGAGGTACGGATAAAGAAATCGCCGCTATGGCGGCATTTCTTGCGTCTGATCTTGCGTCGTTCACAACCGGAGCATATATTCCGGTAAACGGCGGCAGAGTTATGCCCGCCATTTAGGAAAGGAAAAAGCAAAATGAAGAATATTATCTATCTTGACGGCTCTTGGGATTTCCGCCTTGACGCCGATAAAGCGGGGCTAAATCAGGGATACTTTCATTCCTCCTTTAACGATACCATAAATCTTCCCGGAACCACCTCGCAGTCAAAAAAGGTAACGCCAAATAAAGAACGGGAGCCGGGCTTTCTTACAGATGAATATAGGTTTGAGGGATATGCCTGGTATAGAAAAAGCTTCAATATAAAAGAAAAAAACTTTAAAAATGCGAAGCTTTTTCTTGAAAGAACAAGAAAAACAATGCTCTGGGTAAACGGTCGGCGGATCGGAAAAGTCCTCGACAGCCTTAACGCTCCGCACATATACGATATAGGAGAATCGCTGAGAGCCGGGGAAAATACTATAACAATAATGGTTGACAACACCGATTACCCCACCAAGGGAGGACATATGACCTCTCAGGATACCCAGACTAACTGGAACGGAATTACGGGAGAAATCTCGGTAAGGATTTATGAAGACGTTTATATCGACAATATCCGGACGTTTCCGGATATACATAATAAATCCGTTAAGGTTAAACTCCGTATAAACGGAGCTGACGGTATCAATATAGCAGTCTTTGCTTTCATGGAGGACGATATCCACGAAAAGCGGCATTTCGAGCTTTGCGCCGACGAATATGGATATTCAGAATTTATTTACAAAATGGACGGAGATACAAAGCTGTGGAGCGAATATACTCCGTATATTTATACCTTGGTTATAGAACTCGAAAACGGAGAATCCATACGGACTTGCTTCGGCATGAGGGAATTCAGTACGGAGGGAATGGAATTCAGAATCAACGAAAAGCCCGTCTTTCTCCGAGGTAAGCACGATGGAATGGTTTTTCCTCTGACAGGCGCGGCTCCCACCGATACTGAAAGCTGGATAAAAACGCTGAAAACCGCAAAGGATTACGGAATCAACCATTACCGCTTTCATACCTGCTGCCCGCCCGACGCCGCGTTTACTGCGGCCGATCTACTGGGAATTTATATGGAACCGGAGCTTCCGTTCTGGGGAACAATTCACGCGGAAAACGAGGAGGGCTTTAATAAAGAGGAACAGGAATATCTGATAAGCGAGGGATATAGAATTCTTGAAAGCTTCGGAAACCATCCGTCCTTCGTAATGTTTTCACTGGGCAACGAGCTTTGGGGCAGTCCTGAAAGAATGAACCTTATACTAAAAAACTATAAGGAATTCGACAGCAGCCGTCTTTATACCATAGGTTCGAACAATTTTCAGTTCTACCCTACCATTGTTGAAAACGACGACTTTTTCTGCGGAGTTCGACTGAGCCGTGAAAGACTGATAAGAGGCTCCTACGCAATGTGCGACGCTCCGCTTGGACATATACAGACGGACATTCCCAATGCTTCTCATTGCTATGACAACATTATATGTCCGGCAGCTTCCGACGCCGTTGAAGCTGAGGAAACAGAAATTGAAATTCAATACGGAACAGGAGTTAAAAGAGTTAAGGCCTCCGGCAGCAAGGCCGGACTTGAGCCGAATATTCCTGTAATTTCCCACGAGGTAGGTCAATATTCATTTTATCCCGATTTTAATGAGATAGATAAATATACCGGCGTTTTGAAGGCGGAAAATCTTAAAATATTCAGAGAACGTTTGGCTGAAAAGGGTATGCTCAGCAAGTGGGAGGAATTTTTCAAGGCAAACGGAAGATTCGCCGCGGAATGCTATAAAAATGAAATAGAAACCGCAATGCGTTCTGAAAAGCTGGCAGGCTTTCAGCTTCTGGATATTCAGGATTTTCCCGGACAAGGCACGGCGCTGGTCGGCATACTCAACTCATTCATGGAAAGCAAAGGTTTTATAACTCCTGAAAAATGGAAGGGCTTTTGCTCCGATAAAATCCTCCTTGCGGACTTTAAAAGCTATGTTATAACCGATAAACGGTTTACAGCTTCGATATACGCCAGATGCTATAAACCGGAGGGATTTAAGGACGATTATATAAGATGGGAAATTTCTGACGGCGGTCGCACCGCCGGCGGAGGAGAGCTTGCGGCGGGCGGGAACAAAACAGGTCTTTTCAAGATAGACTCTGTAAATTGGAATATCCCGGAGGATTATAAAACGCCGAAAAAACTGACGCTTACCCTTACCGCGAAAAATACTGAAAACAGCTATGATCTCTGGTATTTTCCGGAATTAAAAAGCTGGAATCCCGCGGACGGCAACAAAATAATTGTAACTGATAGTACGGATACAGCCGTTAAAACGCTGAGGGAGGGCGGAAACGTTTTGCTCGCCTCAGAAAATCTGAAAAATTATGTGGAGGGAACCTATTGTACCGATTTCTGGTGCTATCCTATGTTCAAAACCATATCGGAACAAATGAATAAGCCTGTTCCTGTGGGAACAATGGGACTTCTCATAGATAATTCCCATAAAGCTCTGAAATATTTCGCAAGCGAATATTACTCCACGCCGCAATGGTACAACATAGTAAAAAGCGGAGTATGCGCCGTTTTGGACGACGCTCCGAAGGATTTTTACCCGATAGTACAGACAATTGATAACATAGAAAGAAACCATAAGCTCGGAAATCTGTTTGAAGCAAACGTTTTAAACGGAAAGCTTATCGTATGCACAATGTCGCTGAGGCGGCTCTTCGAATCAATAGAGGGAAAATGGTTTGTTAAAAGCGTCTGCGATTACTGCGGCTCCGAAAGCTTTAATCCTAAGTATCGCCTTGACGAGGAATATATACGTTCAATATTCATATAAAACTGTGAGGAAAATAATATGGAATTGATTTTTTTAGCGCTTTGCTTTATAACTCTCGCGCTTATTTACTTCTTTGCAGAAAACCGACTTCTTTTAACAAGAAAATACAAAATAAGGCTCGGCACAGATAATGTGCGGAGCCTGAAAATCGTTCAGATTTCCGATATACATAAAAGCAATAAAAAAAATAAGATTATTTCAAGAACAAAACAGTTAAAACCGGATATTATCTTGCTAACCGGAGATATGATTTCGAGATCAGTCAGGGATATGTCCGGAATAGATAACCTAACGCGCTCCTTATCAGATTTATGTCCTGTTTATGCCTGCCCCGGAAACCATGAGCTTGATCTGCCCTCAGAAATATACGAAAAGTATAAAACGATTATGCAGAAAAACGGCGTTATTTATCTTGAAAACCGCCGGACGGTCTTTGAACGAAACGGCGTTAAAATAAATATAGCGGGAGCCTCTCTGAGAAAAAGCGTCTATCGGGACGACAAGGGCGGATATAAAAGACTTCACAAATATACCTCCGAAGAGCTTGAGGAGGATATAGGTCCAAAAGCGGGTTTTACATTATTGCTGGCGCATAACCCGCTGTGCGCCAAGGCTTACAGCCAATGGGGAGCAGATATTGTTTTCTGCGGACATATACACGGCGGCGCAGTAAGACTGCCTCTTCTGGGCGGACTGCTTTCTCCTGAAAGAAAATTTCTTCCTGAATACAGCAAGGGAATCTATCGTATAGGCAAAACAGAAATGATCGTTTCGGGGGGGATCGGCAAGCCGAGACTTTTTAATCCCCCTGAGATAGTATTCTGCGAATTAATCGGAAACAATAAAAAAATTCTTAAAATTGCGAACTAAATCGTTTAAGGTCAATATTACATAATATAATCGTCATAATCATCTCTTGAAAAATAAATTTTATACTGATATACTATTGTTTGTTGGAAAAGATTATTCGTCCTTGCGAGATCGCTTTCTAACCTCTCCGGGACTGCACCCATACTGCTCCTTGAACTTCTTCACAAAGAGCTTATAGTTATGGCAGAAGCCATGCTTATCTGCAATACTGCCTATTGTATAATCGGTGTTTGCGATATCGTAATAAACATGCTCAAGACGAATAGCGAAAACATATTCCATGAACGTCATGCCCATATATTTTCTGAAAAACCGCGCAAAATATTCCCTGTTAAGGGCAACGGCCTCGGCTGCATCCTGCAGCGTTATGTTTTCGGCATAATGCTGACGGGCATATTGAAGAACAACCCCCAGTCTTTGAATATTCCTGTCAGTTTTCTTTTTCAGCGCAGGATCTGCGCTCGACTTGAATCCCTTGACGAGCTTATAAAGCAGCTCATAAACCAGCGAATTAAACATTAAAATATAACCGTCGTCTCTCGGGGCTTCAAAAAGACTTTTGAGCTTTTCAAGAGTTTCCCTGACTCCGGCATTATTTCCGTTTCCGTCTGACGCAGCCGGCGCGCTGTAGCAGTTGAACTTAATATGTCAATATTGGATATACTTTTTTCCAGAATCTCATAGGGAATCTGAAGCAGCAGATGACGGCCTTTTTCACGGCATATAACAGAATGTATAGTTTTTGAATTCACCACTATGAATCCGCCCGGCTTTAGCATATAATTGCTTTCGCTTATATTAAGCGTCATTCCGCCGGCAATTAGATATATTATTTCAAGACCGTTGTGCCAATGCTTTGAATTAAAAAAACCGTCTGTATCGTAGATTTCAAACAGCATTCCTGTTTCAGGCTGATATTGAATCTGTTCATGACTGTAATTTTCCATTTATACACTCCCCTATTTATAATATAATCATATTTTACCATAAACTTTAAAATATAGCAATACATAGAAAGGATGATGAGCAATGTCAATGACAAAAGAAATGACGTCGGGAAAACCATATAAGCTTATACTGAGCTTCGCCATACCGTTAATACTCGGCAATGTGTTTCAACAGCTTTACAATATGGTCGACACTGTGATCGTAGGAAAATTTGTTGGAGTAAACGCGCTTGCCGGAGTTGGTTCGACAGGCGCTATTAATTTCCTTGTTATAGGCTTTGCTCTGGGGATATGCAGCGGATTTTCCATTATGATCGCTCAACGCTTCGGAGCCGGAGATTATTCGGGAATGAGAAAATTCATAGCAAATTCTATTTATTTATGCATAGCGGTAGCGGTGATACTCACAGCGGTAACGATGCTCCTGACTAAGCCGATATTAACCGTTATGAACACTCCCAAGGAAATATACGATTACGCTTATAATTATATCATTATTATATTCGCCGGAATATCAGCCACCATGTTTTATAATATCCTTTCGGGTATTTTAAGAGCAGTGGGAGACAGCAGAACTCCTTTGATTTTTTTAGGAGTATCCTCAGTTTTAAACGTAGGCCTTGACCTTCTGTGCATCATTGTATTTAAGATGGGCGTTGCCGGCGCGGGTATAGCTACCGTAATATCGCAGGCAATATCCGCTTTCCTTTGCTTAATATATATTAGAAAGAATTATGATATACTGAGATTTGAACATGACGAGTTTAAATTCGAAGCGCACAGAGCCAAAAGACTTGTTTCTGTAGGAATACCAATGGCCTTGCAGTTTTCTATAACGGCAATAGGCAGTATTATACTGCAAAGCGCCGTTAACTCTCTAGGGACCGCCTCCGTGGCCTCGGTAACGGCAGCTACGAAAATACAAACGGTAGCCATCGGCCCCATGGAAAGCCTCGGAATAACAATGGCAACCTACTGCGGACAGAACAGAGGCGCGGGAAAATACACAAGAATACGCGTCGGTATAAGGCAAAGCCTGATAATGTCCATGATCTACTGCGTTATTTCTGCTTTAGCGGTATCGTTACTGGGCGGATTTATGACAGTTTTATTTGTTGAATCGAAGCAAACCTCTCCGGAAGAGCTTAAAGAAATAATAAGCCTTTCGGTAAAATATTTAAGGCTCAACAGTATATTCTATCCTGTTTTAGGAATACTTTTTATTTTAAGAAACGCTCTCCAGGGAATGGGCTACAGCTTCCTTCCCATGATGGCCGGCGTAAGCGAGCTTATAGCAAGAACTCTTGTAGTATTTGCATTCGTTTCATCGTTCGGTTTTATGGCGGCATGTCTGGCAAGTCCGGTTGCATGGCTGTTCGCAGACATACTTCTTATTATAACCTATTTTTTAAAGATTAAGGAATTGAAGTCAGAGCTGATTTTTAAAAAGGCAAGAGTATAAAAAAATGGTTTCGCATAAAAAGCGAAACCATTTTTTAACGGAATTATAAGCGGTTTTTGCATTTGTGCCACTCCATCAGAAGTTCTCTTTCCCCGAAATCCTTATCCGGCCGTTTATTTACTGTAATAAAACTTCCCTTTTGTAAAAATCCACTGCTCGGTTATTTTTTTCATAAACGTCTAAGGAAAGACGCATACGATTCATTTTAGCAAAATCTATCAGCTCTTTTCCGATACCCTTCGAACGGTATTCATACTCTACAAATATTCCGGCTATATAATCATCGTTTAATCCAATAAATCCGGCAATAACGCCGTCCGTTTCATAAACCCAGACCTCGGCCTTTTTTACGGCTCTTCTGACATACTCATAATTTCTATGCCAATAATCCGCACAGATAAACCAATGAGCCTGAATATTTCCGTAAAGCCATATATCCATAACCGCTTCAACGTCCTCGTTCCTCAGCTTTCTAATCATAACGCTTCGCCCCTTTAATAATAACAAACGCTATATTCCAATTCTGAAATACTTATTGCCCTAAGGAAAAAAAGCCGCCTTTTCAGGCGACTTTTGTTTTATTTTTTGCTTAATTTTCTTTCATTCCACCAAACCCATAGCTGTGAAGCAATGAAAAGGCTTGAATATGTTCCGGCCGCCATGCCGACTATCATCGGAATGGAGAAGCTCAGAATCGAGCTTACACCGAAGCAGTAAGCGACTATTGTAACTATAACCATTGTCGAAACAGTAGTAACGGACGTTCTGATAGAACGTCTCATAGACTGCGACGTACTTACGTTTACAAGCTCCGCCACAGAAGCCTTTTTCATGATACTTTTGTTTTCTCTTATTCTGTCGTATACTACGATAGTATCGTTTACAGAATAGCCGAGTATAGTAAGAATAACGGCGATAAAGTTTGCGTTTATCTCATAGCCTAAAATTACAAATGTACCGAAAACAAAGATCAGGTTATGAACAAGACCGACAACCGCGCATACGCCCGCGGACCAGCCGCTTATCTGTTTGAATCTGAAAGCAATATACAGGATAATAAGCAAAGCGGCAAGAACTGAAACGATTATGCATTTTATAAAAAACTCGCGACCGGAGGTAGGATTTACATCGTTTGAATCCAACTGCTCAATACCGGAGTCAGGGAATTTCTCTTGCAGCAGGCTTGTCAGAGAATTCTGTTTTTCCGCTGAAAGTCCCTGATCATAGCTGAAAGAAATTGAAAACGTATCTGCGTTTCCTGAAAGGCTCTCGCCCTTCTGTATGGTTACGGGGGTATCCAGCAGCTCCTCTATATCCTTCTTAACGGAATTGACGTCGCATTCTACCTCAGAGGAATAGGAAATTATAGTTCCTCCCTTAAATTCAATGGCGATTTCAACGCCTCTGATTACTGTAAACACTATTATTCCGACAATCAATATGAGAGGAATGAGAAACCAGATTTTTTTCTTAGCTGAAAAATCATAAACTTTTTTAGTCATTACTCTCACCTCCGTAAAGCTTCTTATTTCTGAAGATCTTAAACCTTGAAAGTGAATAAACCATCAGTCTTGAAGCAAAAACGCCCATAACAAAGTTCATCAGTGTTCCTATAAGGAGCGTAAAGCCGAACGAATAAATAACGCCCTCCGTTGTCGCGCCTATTCCAAACAGACTGAGAACCTTATTTAACCCGCTTGCAAGGAAGCTGTCAGGCGTTCCGAACGCGCCCATAAGAATTACAGCGACGATAAGTCCGGTCAGGTTTCCGTCAAAAATAGAAGAGAACGCTCTCTTATAACCGGCTCTCAGCGCGGAGTCAAGGCTCTTTCCCGCACGCAGTTCTTCTCTTATACGCTCTCCGGTAATTATATTGGCGTCTACGCCCATTCCGACCGTCAGGATAATACCGGCTATACCGGGTATTGTAAGCGTCGAGCTTGGCATAAATCCAAACCAGCCGGATATGCATGCGAGCGTTACGGCAACCTGTCCTATAATAGAAATAGCGGCAACAAAGCCTGTAACCTTGTAAAGAAAAATCATATAAACCGCAATAAAGGCAAAAGCGATAATACCGCTTATTATCATAGCCTTAAGCGCGCCTGTTCCCAGCGTCGGTGAAATTGTCTTAAAGCTTGACGTTTCCAGCTTGAACGGAAGCGCGCCGGAATTTATCTTATCCGCAAGGCTCTTTGCGCTGTCAGCGGTAAAGCTGCCTGAAATGACCGCCTTTCCGTCTGTAATAGCCTCGTTTACGGTCGGCGCGGAGATCATATTGTTATCCATCCATATGGAAATGGATTCGCCTGTTCCCGCCATAGTAGACGTAACTGCGGAAAAGGTTTCAGCCGCCGTATCCGTCAGCTCAAGCGACACGACATAGCTGTATGTACCGTCGGCTTCAGCCTGTCTCAAAGGCTCGGCTTTCTTTATGTCGGTACCCTGAAGCACAATATCCCTGCCGGGGATCCGTCCTCATTAGTATCAGTTCCTACCCTAAACGAAAGCATAGCCGTTTCTCCAAGCTCCTTTACGGCAGCCTCAGGATCAAAGTCCTTTTCTCCGGCCTGCCACGGAAATCTGACGATAATTCTGTCGTTTTCCGTATCCTCGTATACCTCGCTGTCATTTATATTAAGCGAAGCAAGTCTGAGCTTTACTACTTCAAGAGCCGCGTCAAGCTGCTCGTCCGTTGCTTCCGCCCCGTCGGCCGGAATAAACGTAACGTCGACGCCGCCCTGAATATCTATTCCCAGACGGATATCCTCAACGCCCTTGATCCGTACCGTCTTTAGTCGCCGTATTGCGTTGAAAATCCGAACACTACGGAAGCGGCAAAAACAAGTATCAGTCCGAAGACGATGAAAAATACCGGTTTCTTTGCATGTTTCACATTCAAACCTCCTGTATATTTTTTCCCGGCATAATACACGTTTTATATGCCGGCAGTTACTTATAATTATATGATTATTTAATCAACATGTCAAGTGATTTTTGCATATTTGCCGTTTTTTCATTGTTTTTTCACAAATTCCGGAAAGCTCCTAAATTTGTCAACAACAATCTTTCCTTCGCCATCAATCAGAGGAGTAATAAATCTCGACTTGTATCGCCTGCCAAAATATAATTTACGCCTGTCTGAATGTCGGCAATTACTTTAAAATATCTCCCATGTCTAACGACTGCTGATCTTTTACGATAAAACGCTTTTCCGGCTTCACATTTTTTGTCTTATTATACATTTCCAGCCTCCGAATCAGTTCTTCATCTCAAAGGTTTCGTTAAGAATATTCCCGTTTTCATCGAGGATTGGCTTAATGTATTCATCTATAAATTCCTCAACCTGCTGACCGCTTCTTCCTGTAAAATTCTCCGGCTTCATAATAGCGTCCATTTCTTCTCTTGTAATCATGAACATAGGATCTGCAAGTATTCTTTCGCAAAGATCGTTATCCAGCCCTTCCTCCTTGACCCTTTTGCCGGCCTCCATTGAATACTGTCTGATCTTTTCATGAAGAGCCTGTCTGTCGCCGCCCTTTTTAACGGCGTCCATCATAATATTTTCAGTAGCCAAAAACGGAATTTCACGCATAAACTGCTGATTGATTACTTTATCATATACAA